>WNGA01009869.1_pt1 | contig 34845 bp, 30 predicted proteins | sample 5400061 | NCBI WGS metagenome assembly WNGA01 (sample SAMN13153366, study PRJNA577476) | soil metagenome | isolation source: 100 cm soil or saprolite under grassland replicate 2 | place: USA:California | collected 2016-06-15
AGCCCTACTCCGCCTGCGGCCTGCCAACGCCAGTACGGATGGTTGGAAACGAGGCCGCCCCAGGCGAATTTGGGCCGTCGTTGATACGCGTCGAACAGACCCCAATGGCCGCCGACGGTTCCTTCGAGCTGGCGCTTCCAGGGCTGGTCATACGCCTCAATCAGGTTGACGCGATAGTTCTCGCGTTTGGCGTGGTCGAGCACCTCATGCATGGTACGCGCCTGGTTCACCGGCGAGGGCAAGGCGCCTTCGCGCATGCGGCCGGCACCCGGCCATCCGAACTCACCTACAAACACGTCCTTGCCCGGAAAGGCAGCTACCATTTGCGCGCGAATGGCATCAACGTGAGCTGCCGCATTCCGTGCGGGAATCGGAAAATCTTCCCAATACGGCAGAATGTGGACGGTGACGAAATCGACCGCCGTGGCCACGTCGCGGTGGCGCAGCCAGAATTCCCATACATCGGCGTAGGTGACCGGCACTGGGACCTGCGCCTTGACCTCGCGAATGGTCCGCGCGAGATCAGGCGCTGCCATCTCCCCGCGCAGCAGGACCTCGTTGCCGACGACTACTGCCGCAATCACGTCGGGGAACCGGTTGGCCAGCGCTATCGCAGTCGCAACCTGCTTGCGGCTAAGCTCCGGTCGGTTCGACAGCCACAAACCCTGCAGCACTTTCATACCGTGACGCTTGGCGATCTCGGCAATCTGGTCGAGCCCGAAATCGACCGAGTACGTTCGCACGCAATCCGTGATGTGCTTGAGTTGGGCTAAGTCCTCGTCGATTTGCCGGGGATCGACGGGGATGTCCAGCCCGAGGGGGCTCTGGGTTCCCCGGAACGGGGTGTACGAGACACAATAAAGCTTCTCGCCCGGGGCCAAGGGGCCCGGCGGCATCTGGACCGCGGCCCCGAGCCACGCCCATGCCGTCACGATCGCCGCCGCCGCCATGGCGAAAAGCGCTGTCGCAATGCCCATTGAGATTGCTCGCAGCCCCTGCTCGCGGGTGAGCCTCGCTTAACGTGCCCTAACCGCGGTGCCAAGCGCCGCCCCGACCGCATGGGGCGCTTTTTTCGCGGGAACGGCCTTTGCGACCTTGGCGTCAGCGCTGCCGGCTGCTTTAATCGGGTCGCACCAAGGGCTGCCGCCGTTGCCGCAATGCTGACCGAATGGGTCGCCATGGGAGGACGACCCGCCGACCGGCACGGCCCAACAAATCAGGACAATCATGCAACGCTCTAGGATGCGTTTTCTCACCGCCGCCCTCGGCGCGGCGATGTTGTTTGTCGCCATTCCGACATTTGCCCAAAATACGGAGCAAAAGGCTGGCGATAAGGATAAATCGCAGGCCGGCGAGGCGAAGGACGTTCAAAAGAAGATCGACGAGTTTGCCGAAGCCGAGCGGCTTCTGGGGGGGCCGGCCGCCAACCCGGAGTGTCTGTGGCTGGGTCGGCGGGTCGTAAGCCTGCTTTGGCGCGATGATCTCGACACCGCGTTTCGGCATCTTGATCTTTACGATCGGTTCGGCTGCCCGGCCGGCCACATCCAGGCGACGTTCCGCTGCCTCGTGCGCCAGGGCAATTTCGATCCGAAGGCGACCGACACCCTCAACAGCCGGGTCCATGGTTGCTGGGTGAACCCGAGTGCTGAGACGCAGGGCACGGCGGCCGCACCCAGCCCCACGGCCAACCGCTGACTACAATCGGCGTCATGACGGGGTTCGTCCCGGTGTTCCACGTCGTCATGTGGAACGTCTGATCGGGACGCTCTCCAGTCTGTACAAACGTTCAGCTAGCATCGACGCTAAGCTGTACAAACATTCACAATGACGGTCTTGGAATTTCGCAGAAGCATTTTTTTGTTGTGCTGTTATTTGCTTGCCTTGCATCGGCCACGACTGATCTCTACTTGCACGAATGCCTGGTGCCAAGGTACGCTGATGTCGACCTTGGTTGGACCTAGGGGGCAGGTTCGGGTCTCTGCATTTTGCCCCGCGTGGTTGTCCTTGCTATGCGCACCGTCGCTGTCGTGGTGGCGCTCGTGGCCTGCGTGCATGCCGGGTTCTGGACGCTCCTCCAACGGCAACAGGCAGTGGCCAACGTCGACGCTCCACTCGCCAGCATTTCCTATTCTCCGTACACGCGATCGCAGCACCCGGACTACGGCGACCGCCCGACGCCTGAGCAGATCCGCGCCGACCTAAAAATCCTCAGTCCTTATACCCAGGCTATCCGGACCTACACTTCAACCGGCGGCGGCGAGCTCGTGCCGGCGATTGCCGCCGAGTTCGGGCTCAAGGTCACGCTCGGCATCTGGATCGACAAGAACGAAGATCGCAACGAGCGGGAAATACAGGCCGCCATCGCGCTTGCCCGCCGCTACAACAACATCAACGCCATCGTGGTCGGCAACGAAACCACGCTGCGCGCGGAGAAATCGATCGACGAGCTCGTCCGGCTCATCCAGCGCGTAAAACGGCAAAGCCCGGTGCCGGTCACGACTGGCGAAATCTGGACGGTATGGATAGAGCACCCGGAGCTTGCGTCGGCAGTCGACTTCATCGCCGCCCACATCCTGCCATACTGGGACGGATTCAACGCGAGCCAGGCTGTCGACAAGACCGTCGAGTTCTACACCAAGCTGCGGCAGGTACATCCGGGCAAGCGCGTCGTGATCGCCGAGTACGGCTGGCCCAGCGCCGGCTACAACATGCGCGAGGCCGATCCCGGACGCATCGAGCAGGCCAGCGTCTTGCGCGACTTCGTTTCCCGTGCCGAAGCTTACGGCATCGACTACAACATCATCGAAGCCTTCGACCAGCCGTGGAAGACCAACGAAGGCGGCGTCGGAATGTATTGGGGCGTCTTCGATGCCTCGCGACACGCCAAGTTCGCCTGGACAGGGCTGGTGAGCGATCCCGATCATTGGAAAATCGGGGCTATCGCGGTCCTGCTCGGTCTGCTGCTGTCGCTGCCGATTTTGGCACGACGCACCGCCACGTTCGGCGAGGCCAGCACTCTTACCGTCGCTGCCAACGCGGTCGGCGCCTGGTTCGCGACCGTGTTCGCGTTCTGGCAAACGCATTATTTCGTGCTCGGAGCCGCTTTCGCGCTGGGGCTCGGTATCATTCTGCTCGCCCCGCTCGTCATGATCGCGCTCGCCCGCATCGAGGAGATCGCAGCTATCGCCTTCGGGCGCGGCCCGCGGCGGCTGATCGCCGCTGCGCTACCGGCAGTGGAGGGCTTCGCGCCGAAAGTGTCGATCCACGTTCCGGCCCATCGCGAGCCGCCGGAGATGCTCAAAGCCACGCTCGACGCCCTGGCGCGGCTCGATCATTGCCGCGTGCTAGGCGATCGTTTCAAGTTCATCAACGAGGACAATGTCAGCGGCTATAAGGCCGGCGCCTTGCGGCTTGCCCTCGCACATACCGCTGACGACGCCGAGATCATCGGCATCATCGACGCGGATTATGTGGTGCGGCCGGACTGGCTCAAAGATCTGGTGCCCGCCTTTGCCGACCCAAAGGTCGGGATGGTACAGGCGCCGCAGGATCATCGCGACGGCGATCGCAGCGTCATGCATCACGTCATGAACGGCGAATACGCCGGCTTCTTCGATATCGGCATGGTCCAGCGCAACGAGGCGAACGCCATCATCGTGCATGGCACGATGTGCCTCATGCGCCGCGCCGCGCTGGCCTCGGTCGGTGGCTGGTCGACCGATACCATCGTTGAGGACTGCGATCTCGGCCTACAGGTGCTCGAGCACGGCTGGCAGATTCATTACACCAACCGCCGCTACGGGCACGGCCTCTTACCCGATACTTTCGAGGCCTATAAGAAGCAGCGCCATCGCTGGGCTTATGGCGGCTTCCAGATTCTGCGAAAGCATTGGCGTTACCTACTGCCCCGTGCCACTGGACTGGCGCGCGAGCAGAAGCGCGAATTTGCGGTCGGTTGGCTGAACTGGCTGGGTGCGGAATCGATCGGGGTTGCGGTCGCAATCCTCAATCTCGTCTGGGTTCCCGTTGTTGCGTTTGCCGGCATTGCCATTCCCGACAAGATCCTCACCATCCCGATCCTTGCGGCTTTCGTCGTCACGCTGGCGCATTTTATTTCGCTTTATCGTCTGCGGGTCGCGGTTCCGCCCGCCCAAATGGTCGGAGCGGTCATTGCTGCCATGTCGGTGCAATGGACCGTGGCGCGGGCCGTGGGCTGCGGCGTGTGGAAGGAAACCCTCCCCTTCATGCGCACCGCCAAGGGCGGAGCGACCTGCAAGGGAGCGGATTTCCCGGCATTCTGGGAGGCGGTGCTGGGAGCGCTGCTGCTCGTCGGCGCTGCGGTCGTGGTGGCCACGAATTACAAACAAATCCATGAGCTCAACATTTTCGCGGCAGTGCTGGTGGTGCAAAGCCTGCCGTTCCTCGCCGCCGTCGCGATGGCGGTATTGGAAGGCTCGCGCTTCAACGAATTCGCCTATTGGAGGAGCGTCGAGGCCAAGGTCGCGGTGCAACTGCCGCAGCCAGCTGCCGTGGCTGAAGCGCCCGCTGACCAGAAGTCAGTAATCAGTAATCAGTAACCAGAGCAGCAGTCGGGAGCCGCGGTCGCTTCCTGATTCCTGACGACTGATTCCTGTCACCCCGGTAACGCCGTTTCAACCAGTTTGACCCAGTAAGAGGCCCCGAACGGGATCGCCTCGTCGTTGAAATCGTAGGCCGGGTGGTGCAATCCGGCGCTGTCCCCGTTGCCGACGAAAATGAAGGCGCCGGGGCGCGCTTCCAGCATGAACGAGAAGTCCTCCGCGCCCATGACCGGCGCGACATCGTCGTCGACCCGCTCGCGCCCGACCACTTCGCCCGCGACCGAGGCCGCGAACGCGGCCTGCCGCTCGTGATTTCGAGTCACTGGATAGTCGCGTCGATAGGTCAGCTTGGCGGTGGCGCCGTACAGTTGTGCGGTTCCGGTGACGACCTCGTGCAGACGCTTCTCCAGGAGGTCGCGTACCTCGGGTGTGAGGCTGCGCGCGGTCCCGCGCAGAAGTGCGGTCTGCGGAATCACGTTATCGGTCGAGCCGGCCTGAAACACGCAGATCGAAATTACAGCGGAGCTGAGCGGATCGACGTTGCGCGCAACGATCGACTGGATCTGGTTGATGATTTGTGCACCCACCAGCACGCTGTCGATGGAGGCGTGCGGGCGCGCCGCGTGTCCGCCACGGCCTTCGATCTCGATTGTGATGCGGTCGGCAGCAGCCATCAGCGGACCCGGCCGCAATGCGAACTGGCCGACCGGAAGGCCGGGATAGTTGTGCATGCCGTAGACTTCCTCGATGCGGAAGCGGTCCATGAGGCCGTCCTGAATCATCGCCTTGCCGCCGGCACCGCCTTCCTCGGCCGGTTGGAAAATGACGACCGCCGTGCCAGAGAAGTTGCGCGTCTCGGCTAGATAGTTGGCGGCGCCGAGCAGCATCGCCGTATGGCCGTCATGCCCACAGGCATGCATCTTTCCCGGCACCGTTGATTTGTACGGCACGTTGCTAGCCTCCTCGATCGGCAGCGCATCCATATCGGCGCGTATTCCGATGATTCGGCCATCTCCCTTGCTGCCGCGAATGACGCCGACCACGCCGGTGCGTCCGATTCCGGTCACCACCTCGTCGCAGCCGAAGCTCTTGAGCTTCTCGGCGACGGTGGCGGCGGTGCGGTGCACGTCGTAAAGGAGTTCGGGATGGGCGTGGATGTCATGCCGCCAGGCGGTGATCTCGCCGTGCATGGCGGCAATGCGGTTGACGATCGGCATCAGGTCATTCCTCGCGGCGCATCCGGCCGAACCCTGAACATAAGCCGGTCGGGCCCACTTGGACAGATCAAACCTGCGGTCGCCGCCTATTGACCGCACACCAGGCCGCCCGTACACACCCGCGCACCGGGCCCGTAGCTCAGTGGTAGAGCAACTGACTTTTAATCAGTAGGTCGTTGGTTCGATCCCAACCGGGCTCACCACCTCGTCGCAAGCGCCGCACGGACGTTTTTCGATACGTCGCCGTCTCGGCACCGAAACGAGTCATCAACGAGCCATCATCGCGCGATGCGCCGGAGCTTGCGATGCCGTCGCGGGCGGTTACCCATATCCGCGACGAAAGACAGCCAATCCCGCCGGGAATATATTGGTGCGGCAGGGGTTACTGTGTTTGCCGAGGAGGCAATCATGCGAACAATCGCCGTTACCCTACTCGCGCTCGCTGGAATGTCCTTGACCGGCACCCCTGCCGATGCCGGCTCGTGGTGCGCGAACTATCGACGTGGCGTTTCAAACTGCACTTATTCTTCGTATGAGCAATGCTATGCCACGGCTCACGGCCTGGCAGCATATTGCGCACCGAATCCATTTCCCGGGACGGCGTACGGCACGGCCGCAGGAAGCTGGAATGCCCCCGCCTCGCCCAGGCGTTACCGGCGCTACTGATATAGAAGTTGGGCGCAGTTCGTCGCTGCGCGTTGCGTCAGGTCAGTAGAGCCCCAAGAATACGGGCGATCATGCGAGCGATCATCCTCGTCTTAATCGCGCTGGCCGGAATCTCCTGCTCGAGTACGCCTGCCGATGCCGGTGCGTGGTGTGCAACGTATCGATGGGGCGCTGTGAATTGCGGTTATTCCTCGTCCGAGCAATGCTGGGCCACGGTGCGCGGCATAGGTGGATTTTGCCGACCTAATCCCTTCCCCGGGACAGCCTACGGCACCTCCTCCGGCAGTTGGAACTCACCCAGTTCCTCGAAGCGCTATCAGCGCGCCTATTAGCGAGAGCTCCCACTTCGAGCGTTATTGGCTTGGCGCGTGCACACGATCGCGCTTCGCGCTGACCCGGCCTGGGACGCAATTGAACCGGTTGCGAAACAGGCTCAGAATATCCGCTGGGACGTTGTGATAATCTTGGAGTGCTGATGGCAAAGTCGAACGGTCAAGGGCTGCCGATCCTGATTGCGGGCGGCGGCATCGGCGGGTTGGCGGCAGCGCACGCGCTTGCGCGCAAGGGCTTCGCGGTGCGGGTGCTGGAACAGGCGCCTGAATTCCGCGAGATCGGCGCCGGCATCCAGCTCGGCCCCAACATCTTCCGCGCGCTCGAGCGGCTCGGCCTGAAGGAGGCAGTGCTCGCCGATGCCCACAGGCCGCCCGGCATGCAAATGCGCTGCGCGCTCTCCGGCGAGCGCGTCACCCGCATCCCGCTCGACGATCCACGCTTCGCGGAGAAATTCGAGCAGCCCTACGCCGTCACCCATCGGCACGATCTCCATTCCGTTTTCATCAATGCCTGCAAGAGCAACAACCTCATTACGCTGGAGACCAATCAGACGGTGGAGGATTTCGAGCAGAACGATAACGGCGTTGAGGTGATCCTGCACTCGGGCGAGCACATCCGCGGCCGCGCACTTATCGGCTGCGACGGCATGTGGTCGAGGGTACGCGATAAAATCGTCGGTGACGGCAAACCTTTGGTTTCCGGGCACATCGCCTATCGCGCCGTGCTCAGGCGCGACGAGGTGCCCGACGATCTCTGGAGCCCGGACGTGATCCTGTGGGCCGGCCCGCGCACCCACCTCGTCCACTACCCCCTACGTCGCGGCGAAATCTACAACTTGGTCGCCGTGTTCCACTCCAAGCGCTACGTCGAGGGCTGGAACGCGGAGGCGGACGCGGGTGAACTGTGGACACATTTTGAAGGCCAGCGTCCCGAGGTTCTGCGCATGCTCGAGCGCATCGACACCTGGCGCATGTGGGTCCTGTGCGACCGCGAGCCGGTGAAGGAATGGAGCAAAGGACGCATCACGCTTCTCGGCGACGCCGCTCATCCCATGCTGCAATATTTGGCCCAAGGCGCCTGCATGGCAACCGAGGACGCGGTCTGGCTCGCGGAGAAGGCTAGCGACAATCCCGACGACCTTCCCCCAGCCTTCCGCGCCTACGTGCAGCAGCGTTATCTGCGCACTGCGCGGGTGCAGATCATGGCGCGCGTCTACGGCGAGTTCTATCATGCGCGCGGCCCGGCAGCGGAGCTGCGCAACCAGATGCTCGGCGGCCGCACGCCTGAGGACGCTTACGACGGCATCTCCTGGCTCTACGGCGGGATGTGAGCTGGCGTGGGTGATCGTTACGGCTGCCCTGCGATCGCTCGCGCCTCTCCAGTGAGCTCCAGGATGTGCATGCCGGTATTGGCGCGATCGACCACGTAGATATAGCCGCGGTCGTCGGTTTCCACATTGTTGCTCTGGATCGCGATCTTGCAGCGGTCCGCCCCGTCGATCTTGATGCAGCGCTTGTCGGTCGCTTCGGTGATCGAGGGGATAAAGTAGCCGACCTCCTTCGGCTGGTACGGGTCACGCACGTCGACCGCGCGTACGCCGGCATTGAAGTAGGTGATGAAGACGAGCTTCTTGTAGAACACCGGCGCCATGCTCTCGCTGGAGGAATGCGCGCCGAAACGTCCGCCGCGCTGGCAGAAATTTCCGCTCGCCTCCGGCACGGAGAAATTCGACACAACCATCGGCCTCGACTGGATGGTCACGTCGACGAAGAACACGATCTGGCGCGCCTCCTGGCATTCATTGAGGATTTGCTCGTTCACGATCATCACGAAGTCGCGCACCTTGCCATCCTTGTCCTTGGCGAATTCCGCGATCGGCATTCTCGGCATCGGGAAAACCGTGTGCGCGCCGTTAAAGGGCAGCATGTCGAGTTGGCCGACGACCGGATAGCGCAGGTTTTCCGGGGTCGGTTCCTTCGGACCATTCAGGAGTTTTTCTCGGTCCACGATCTGCAGCACGCCGCCCTTGTTGGTGCCATAGCCGAAATAAACGCGGCTGCCCTGCGGGCCGGTCGAGATCGGCCCATGCAGGTCGGTCGGCACCGCGCCCGTGGAGCCCGGCTGCTGCCCAACCAGCCCGAAATTGCGGATATGAACCGGCTTTGATGGATCGCTGAGATCAAACACCTGGGTCATACGCCGGGCCCGCCAGCCTTCGACACCAGACACGAGATAAGCGATCCCTGTGTCGCATTCCCACCAGCTCTTATGGGTGTCCTTCAATCCTTCGACGATCTTGGTCACCAGCGTGGGCTTGGCCGGATCGGCGACGTCCCAAATTTCGTGGGCCCGGCCGCCGAAGACCCGCAGCATATAGGTCTTGCTCGCATCCCCCTTGGGCAGCGCCTTGCCATCGCAGATGCGCACCATCTGCGCGCCGCCTTCTTCGTAATGGCCTTGCAGACCGGGAATGTGCGCGAGGTATTTGGGCTGTGCCGGATCGGTTACATCGAGGATCGAGGTGCCGTTGTATTCGGCTTGGCCGGTGAGCCGATTGATGGGTTGCGGCACGTCGGGCGTTCCACCGTGGTGCCCGACGTAAGCGATATAGCGGCCGCCTTGATGGTGGATGGTCGGTTGATAGGCGCTGCGCGCATGCAAATCGCTGTAGCCCACGAGCCGCATGTTCTTGGCTTCCGGCGGATCGCCGATCTTGGGCGACTGAGCGAGCGCAGACGGCGCGAGGATCATCAATGCGGCGGCTGCAACCGTTGTCGCAGCGCGCGGATGACGGACGGAGATACGTCGCTGCATCATGCCACTCCTGATGGCGCTCCGGTCTTAGGATACAGGCCAAGGAGCGCCGGTTCGGCGCGTCCTTGCGGCGAGCCTGCCGCTGGTGTCTAGCCCAACGCTGCCTTGACCCGCTCCGAGGTGAACGGCGTGTGGCGCAAGCGGACCCCGGTGAGTTGCATCACCGCGCTCGAGATCGCGGGCGCGATCAGCGGAGTCGCCATTTGTCCGACACCCGTCGGATGGTTGTCGGTCGCGATCACCTCGATGTGCATCGCCGGCACCTCGTTCATGCGCGGCACGCGATAGTCGTAGAAGTTCGACTGCTCGACCACACCGTTCTTGATGCTGATGCGTTCGGTCAACGACAGACCAACCCCGTAGACGATGCTGCTCTCGGTCTGGGCCACCACGTTGTCGGGCTGCACGGCAACGCCGCAGTCGATGGTGCACCAGAAGTCGTGCACCTTGATTTGTCCGCTGCCGCGATCGACCGACACTTCGGCGATGCCGGCGACTTGCGAGCCCGAATAGTCGAGGAACGCAAATCCCAGCCCGCGCCCCTCGCGCTTCTTGCCCCAGGCGCTTGAGTGCGATCTCGTCGACGAACGTCTCCGTTGCAAACCTATTAGCGGTGAAGCTGATCCCGCGCAGGGGATTGGTACGCACCCCGGTGTCACGATAGAGCTGTTCGACCAATTGATGGGGAACGTCATAACCGCGCAGATCGGCCCCAAGCATGGCAATGAAGTCCTTGCCGCCGCTCTGCTGATAGCGCACCGGATCCATGTAGGGTCCGACACGGTCCACGGCGATGCGATGATGCCACGCCGCGAGCTTGCCGGAGGGATCGAAGCCGGCCTTCAGATAATGCGCAGAGATGGGGCGGAATCGCCCGTTCTGGACGTCATCCTCGCGCGTCCACATCACCTTCACTGGCCGTCCCGCCTCTTTCGACAACAGCACCGCGTCGATGATGAAATCGACGTCACGGTTGCCGCGCCGGCCGAAGCCGCCACCCATCAACATGTCATTGAGCTTCACCTTCTCGCGCGGAATGCCGAGCAGCTTCGCGGGCGCCTCGGTGGCGGTGGTTTGGCTCTGGGTTCCGGCCCAGATTTCCACCGAGTCGGCGGACGGCGAGACCGAGGCGATGGCGTTCAACGGCTCCATTTGCGCGTGATAGGCGTAGTCGCAGCGGTATTCGGCCTCCATGCTGGAGGAAGCCTTCGGCATCTCGGCGCGCGGGTCGCCGATCTTGCTCCATTCCGTTGCGCCGCGAGCGACATCTTTCGCATCGGCGGCGAACCGCTCCATGCCTTTATCGCTGTCGAAGCCCCAGGCGGTGCCGGTTCTGCTCCAGGTCACGGATTGGGTGAGCGCCCGGCGCGCCTCGAACGCCGCCCACGGCGTGTCGGCGAGCACGCCGACGCCGTACGGCAGCCTGACGATCTTGACGGCGCCAGCAATTACCTTCGCTTTGGCATCGTCGATCTTGTCTGGCACCGAGCCCTCGACCGGCGCGCGCAGCACCGCGCCGTAGAGCATGTTCGGCACCTGCACGTCGATGGCATAGCGCGCGCTGCCGTTGACCTTGCCCGGAAGATCGACCCGCGACACGTCCTTGCCGATGAGCCGGAACTCACTGGGCTTCTTCAACGCCTCGGGCTTGACCTCTGGCGGCTTTTCCGGGACCTCGGCAAAGCCCGCGATCTCGCCATAACTGAGCTTGCGGCCGGACTTGGCGTGCACCACCGTGTTCGGCTCGGTGCTCAGCTCTTCGGCCGGCACGCCGAGTTTCTTGGCCGCATTATCGATGAGCACGCGACGCACCTGCGCGCCGAAGATGCGCAGCGGCCGATAATAGCTCGTCACTGCGTTGGAGCCGGCGGTGTACATCATGCCGCCGAATCCGGGATTGCCGTAGATCGCCTCGATCGTCGGCGCCGGGACGATGCGCACCTTCGACCAATCGGCGTCGAGCTCTTCGGCGATGATCAGCGGCAGCGAGGTCAGCGACCCCTGCCCCATTTCGGTCGCCGGCGACATGATGGTGATCGTCCCATCGAGGGCGATGCTCACCCACGGGCTCAGCGCTTTGCCGCTGCGCTCGCTCGCAAGCACTGCGGCAGCAGCGCGGCGGTTGACGCCGACCGCGATAGCAAAGCTGAGCCCCGCCGCTCCGATCATCACTTGACGACGCGACAAGAGCTGACGGCGCGCAGAGCGCGCGTTCAAGCTTGCGATTGTCAGATGCTGGGTCATGGTCACGCCTCCCGCACCGCGCGCTCGATCGCGCGCACGATGCGCTGATAGGTTCCGCAGCGGCAGATGTTCGTGCTCATGTGCTCGACGATCTGATCGCGCGTCGGCTTCGGGCTCTGCTTGAGTAGGTCGGCCGCGCTCATGATCTGCCCGGATTGGCAGTAGCCGCATTGCGGCACCTGCTCGGCGAGCCAGGCTTTCTGCAGCGGGTGCGACGAATCCGGCGACAATCCCTCGATCGTGGTCACCGACTTGCCGGCAACCTCCGACATTTGGGTCTGGCACGAGAACGCGCGCTTGCCGTCGATGTGCACCATGCAGGCGCCGCACAGACCGGTACCGCAGCCGAATTTGGTGCCGGTAAGCTTGAGGTCCTCCCGGATCACCCACAACAACGGCGTGGTCGGCGGCGCATTACTCGACGCCGCCTTGCCGTTCACAGTGAAGTTGACGGCCATGCTTGCCCTCCCTCACTTCGCGAATGGCGAATGGCGCCCATCGTCTTGCGGTATTCGCTATTCGCAACTCGCTATTCGACCCTCGAGCTAACCCAACGCCGCTTTGACGCGCGCCGCATTGAGCGGCAGGTCGCGGATGCGTTTGCCGGTTGCATTGGCGAAGGCGTTGACGACGGCGGCGACCGCAGGCCCCTGCGAGCCTTCGCCTGCGCCGAGCGGACGCTCATTCGGACGGTTGATCAGCTCGACCTCGATCTCCGGCGCTTCCGGCATGGTGAGGATCGGATAGCTGGCCCAGTCGCGCGTCAGAATCCCGCTCCGATCGAAACGCACCTCCTCCTTCAGCGTCCAGCTCACCGACTGGACGATGCCGCCTTCGATCTGGCTGGTGAGCCCATCGGGATTGATGATCAGGCCGGCATCGACCGCGGCGATGGCGCGCGGCACGCGCATCATTCCGCTGCCGCGGTCGACTTCGACCTCCGCGATCACGGCCACGTAGCAAGCGAGGTTCTTGTATTTGGCAAAACCGATGCCGCGGCCGCGCGCGCCGTCGCCCTTCTCCCCGGGGGTCCAGGCGGCTTTCTTGGCGACCGCCTCGATCACCGCCCGTGCGCGCGGGTCGCTGAGATGCGCGAGCCGGAAGGCAACCGGATCGACGCCGGCCGCGGCCGCCAGCTCATCCATGAAGGACTCGAGCGCGAATACGTTGGCGTAGCCGCCAAGCGTGCGCAGCGCCGACACCCGGATCGGCATGTCCTGGACGAAATGGTGGATCACCTGCTGGCGCGGGAAGTCGTAGAGCGGGATGGCGTTGCGGTCACCACCGCCCGCGGGCTGGGGCGGACTCGTGGGTGGTCCCATTTTCTGCGGCTCGGCGAGATACCAGGCCGCGAGCACATTGGTGCCGTCGGTAGATTGCGGCCGGGTCGAATGGGAATTGCTCCACACTTCGTAGTCCCAGTCGGCAATCTTGCCATCGCCGCCGAGCGCCGCTTTTGCCCGCATTACCATGGCCGGGCCATAGGGCTCCCAGCCGAACTCGTCGTCGCGCATCCACTGCAGGCGGACCGGTCGGCCTGGCAGCGCACGCGCCAGCAACGCCGCGTCAAGCGCGACGTCGTCGGCGCCGTTGTGCCCGTAGCAACCCGACCCCTCCACATGCACGCAACGCAGCGACGCGGCCGGCATTTTCAGCGCTTTGGCGAGTTCCGCGCGCAGCGGGAAGACGCCTTGCGAATGCGTCCACACCGTCATCTTGCCGTCCTTGAATTCGGCGACCGAACAAGAGGGCCCGATCGAAGCGTGCGCCATGTAGGGCTTGGTGTAGACCGCCTCGAACGTACGGGCGTTCTCCGGCAGGGGACCTTGCTTGACGCCGATGGTGGCATCTTTGCTCGGCAGCGATTTGATCACCTCGAACAGGCGCGCGGGATCGGGCAGTTGGGGCCCCAAGGTCCATTTCGCGCTCTTCAGCAAAGCTGCGCGTGCCCCGATCGCCTGCTCTTCGCGTTCGGCCACGACGCCGAGGAAGGAGCCGTCCCGCACCACGGCAACGACGCCTGGCATCGCCCTGGCTGCGGCCTCGTCGACGCTGTCGAGCTTCGAGCCGTAGCGCGGCGGACGTATCACGCGGCCGTGCAGCATGCCGGGAAGCCGGATGTCCTGAACGTAGGCGGCGCCGCCGGTGACTTTGGCCGGAATATCGAAACGCGAAATAGATCTGCCCACGATCTTGTGAGCTGCCGCCGGCTTCGGTGTCGCCTTGGCGCTCGCTTCGCGATTGAGCTCGGGATTGAGGTCGCCGTAACCGACCTTGCGTCCGTCGGGCGCCGCGATCATGCCGTCGGCAAGGGTCAACTGATCCGCCGGGACGCCGAGCCGCTTGGCCGCGAGATCGATCAGGATCGCGCGAACCTCGGCGCCCGCCATGCGCAACGCCGTACCGCTGTTCTCGACTGATTGGCTGCCGGCAGTTTGGCCTTCGTTCGGCGTCTGGCCGGTATCGCCGGAAATCATCTTGACGCGGGACAGCGGCAGATCGAGCTCCTCGGCCGCGATCTGCGCGAGCGCGGTAAGGATGCCCTGCCCCAGTTCCACCTTACCGGTGAAAATGGTCGCGCTGCCGTCGGCATTGATGCGGATCCAGCCGTCGAGCCGGCGATTGTTCTGCAGACTTCCGGGCAGTCGCTCTTGCCCGCGGGCAAGCTTCGGGTCGAGCGAGAAGGCGACGACAATCGCGCCAAAGCCGGCGGTGAATTCGCGGCGACTGAAAACGGGAGCGTTCATGGTTACGTCCTCCCGTTTGCTTGCGCCGCCCGCAGCACCGCGCGAATGATCCGGTTGTGGGTGCCGCAGCGGCAAAGGTTGCCGGCGAGTGCCGCGCGCACGTCCGGCTCGCTCGGCCGCGGATTGCGATCGAGCAGCTCTTTCGCCGACATGATCATGCCATTCGTGCAGTAGCCGCACTGGGCCGCCTGCTCCGTGATGAAGGCCTGCTGCAGCGGATGCGGCTTCTCGAGCGAGCCGAGGCCTTCGATCGTCGTAATCTCGCTTGTCGCGACCGCGCTGATCGGCGTAACGCAGGAACGCACCGCCTTCCCGTCGATCAGCACGGTGCAGGCACCGCATTGTGCGAGCCCGCAGCCGAACTTCGCGCCATTAAGCTCGAGATCGTTGCGAAGCACGTAGAGCAACGGCGTGTCCGGTTCCGCAGGAACAGAACGGCTCACCCCATTGACTTTGAGGCTGATGGCCATGCCTGGCGTCTCCCACGCTCCGCCGGCCTGGGCGGAGCCGGCCGCGCCGCTTTATCTTTAGAGCGGTTTTATTCTGCGCCGTTGCGGGCGCCGCGTCGAGGCCCTTGTGGAACGGCCGGCTCCGTCGAGGCCAGGCGCTCTACAATGGCGACACGTCGCCTCGCGCCCAGTCTTCGCGCGCGGACGCACACAAATCGGCGAACGTGCCGGCCGCAATCGCGCCGCGCATGCCGGCCATCAAGTCTTGGTAATAGGCGAGATTGATGGTCGTGAGCAGGATCGCGCCGAGCATCTCGTTGGCTCGGACGAGATGATGCAGATAGGCGCGCGAAAAATCGCGCGCCGCAGCGCAGGCGCTCGCTTCATCGATCGGTCGCGGGTCCTCCGCGTGGCGCGCGTTCTTGAGATTGATCGGCCCGAACCGGGTGAACGCGAGCCCATGGCGGCCGTTGCGGGTCGGCAGCACGCAGTCGAACATGTCGATCCCACGGGCGACGGCCTCGAGGAGGTCCTCGGGCGTGCCCACCCCCATGAGGTAGCGCGGACGTTCGGTGGGCAGCGCGGGCGCGACGCCCTCGACGATGCGCAGCATCACCTCCTGCGGCTCGCCCACGGCAAGGCCGCCGATGGCGTAGCCGTCAAAACCGATGTCGGTCAGGACGCGGGCGCTCTCGGCGCGCAATACCGGATCGTCGCCGCCTTGCACGATGCCGAAGAGAGCGTTGCCTACGGGCGCGCGCTCGAAGGCGCGCTTGCTGCGCTCGGCCCATGCGAGGGAAAGCTGCATGGCGCGACGCAGCTCGGTCTTGGCTGCCGGCAATTGCAGGCATTCATCGAGCTGCATCGCGATGTCGGAGCCGAGCAGAATCTGGATTTCCATCGCGCGCTCGGGCGAAAGCTCGACGATGGCGCCGTCGAGGTGGGAGCGGAAGGTCACGCCCTTGTCCTCGACCTTGCGCAACTCCGAGAGCGACATGACCTGGAAGCCGCCGGAGTCGGTCAGAATCGCGCGCGGCCAATTCATGAATCGGTGCAGGCCGCCGAGCGCCGCGATGCGTTCGGCACCCGGCCGCAACATCAGGTGATACGTATTAGCGAGCACGATGTCGGCGCCGCTTGCGCGCACCGCCTCGGGCGTAAGACCTTTAACTGTTGCCTGCGTGCCGACCGGCAAGAACGCGGGTGTGGCGACGGTGCCGTGCGGCGTCGACATCTCGCCGCGACGGACGGCACCGTCGGTGGCGAGCAAGCGGAAGGAGAAGACGGCGGGCATATCGGTGCAGGCGACTGTCCCTCTGGGCTGCCCTGATGCTTCCACGGGTGCGGTCGCTGCCGCGTCGGCTCTATCAAAACTGCCCGCAGGGTGTCAGGCTTCGAGCAGCGTCAGCAGCCCCTTGAGTAATTGTGTCGGGTTGGGCGGGCAGCCGCGGATATGCAAGTCGACGGGTATGACGCTAGAGACCCCGCCGACAACCGCGTAGCTGCCGGAAAAGATACCACCATCCACTGCGCAGTCCCCGACTGCAACGACCCATTTGGGATCCGGCGTAGCATTATACGTGCGCTCAAGCGCCTCGCGCATGTTCCTGGTGACCGGCCCGGTCACGAGCAGCACGTCGGCATGCCGCGGCGACGCTACGAAATGCAGTCCGAAACGTTCCAGGTCATAAAAGGCGTTGTTGAGCGCGTGGATCTCGAGTTCGCACCCGTTGCACGAACCGGCATCAACCTCCCGAATTGAGAGGCTGCGGCCCAAACGCCGGCGCGCAGCGCGCTCAACGCTGGCGCCCAGCTCAGCCAACATCTCTTCGTCCGGGACCGGCGCCGCTTCGGTCAGGGGGCGGCGCATGAGACTCTCGAAGAAAATTCTGCGCATGGCTGTCCTAAAGATCGTGACCGGAATAAGAGCAGTTGAACGATTTGTTGCACAGTGGGAAGTCCGCGACGATGTTGCCCTCGATCGCGGCTTCCAGCAGCGGCCATTGGAACCAGGACGGGTCGCGCAGGTGACAACGCGCGAGGCGGCCGTCTTCCAGTCGTATCCACACGAGCACGTCGCCGCGAAAGGCTTCCGCCATTCCGAGACCTTCATGCACCTCCCGGGCCGGATCGACCGAGGTGCGGATTGCACCTGCGGGCAGGTCCCGCAAGATCTGATCGATCAACCCAAGGCTCTGCTCGACCTCGCGGATGCGCACCCAGACGCGGGCGTTAACGTCACCGGCCTGGAGCACGGGAATTTCAAACCGGAGCCGATCGTAGGGCGGATAACCGGGCGTCTTGCGCGCATCGAAAGCACGGCCGCTGGCACGGCCGACATAACCGCCGGCGCCGAACTGCCGTGCCAAGTCGCCGTGCAGAACTCCGGTGGCGGCGGTGCGCTCCTGCAGCGAGGCGGTGTTGTCGTAGAGCTCGATGAGCCGCGGAAACAATCGGCGGACCTCCTTCAGCAACGCCGCCACCTCCGCCGCGCAGCTCGGAGCAAGATCACGCTCAACGCCTCCCGGCACCACGACATCCATCATCAGCCGATGCCCGAAGCACGACTCGGCGGTGCGCAAGGTTTTCTCGCGCAGAATGCCGCACTGGGCATGCATGAGCGCGAACGAGGCATCGTTGCAGATGGCGCCGATATCCCCGAAATGATTGGCGAGACGTTCGAGCTCCGCTGTCAGCGCGCGCACATAGAGCGCACGCGGCGGAACCTTCGTCTCCACCGCCGCTTCGACCGCATGCGCAAAGGCAAGGGCGTATGCGACTGTGCTGTCGCCCGAGGTTCGGCCGGCCAAGCGCGCGGCCGTATCGAGAGTGGCGCCCGCCATCAGCGCCTCAATTCCCTTGTGCACGTAGCCGAGGCGCTGTTCCAACCGAACCACTGTCTCGCCGTTCGCGGTAAAACGGAAATGGCCGGGTTCGATGATGCCCGCATGAACCGGACCGACGGGAATCTGGTGAAGACCCTCGCCCGCGGCAGGCAGGAAGGCGTACAGCGCGGATCGCGGCGGCGCGTCACGGCGCTGCCCGAGCGGGTGTTGCACATTCCAGAAACCGAGATCGAGCCACGGCCGCGTGTCGGGCAAGCCGACCGGTTCCAGGCCGTAGAGATCGCGTAACGCACGCTCCAGACGAATGGCTGGAGGATGAAGCGCGCCGACGGACGGAAAACGAGCGTCCGGGCATGGCAGGGTGACAACCGCGATCTCGCGCATGCTTGCGTCGAGTACCGCCATGTGCACCGCGCCGGTGTCACCCCAGAGGCCCAGCAAGGTCCAATATCCGGCCGACAGCTGACTTGCGGCAAAGCGCCAGCCATCCTCGTCCACGACGACCCGTGGCCAAGGACGATGTCCCGCGATTTTTTTGCCCTCGATCGTGTCGATCAGCCCCGGCATTGGTTCACCCTAGGAGCTTAGCCACGTTCTGAAACCAAACGACCAGTGCCGGCGGCATATAGACGCCGGCAACAAATACGAGCGCAAGGTGCGCGAACATCGGCAGATAGGAGGCCTTGGCCTTTGCGGTGGCACCGCGGGGCTCGCCGAATGCGATCGTATTCAATCGCAGGAAGAGCGCGGCAACGCCGATCAGGATGCCGCACACGAGGATGATCGCGAGCGACGGCGCCCGCGCGAACGTCGATGTCACGACAAGGAACTCGCTCATGAAGATGCCGAGCGGAGGCAATCCGGCAATGGCGACGACGCCGAGCACGAGCCCCCAGCCGAGCACCGGGTTGGTCTCGGTAAGCCCGCCCATGTCCGCAATGCGCTGGGTGCCCTTCACTTGGGCAATGTGACCAACCGCGAAGAAAATCGCCGATTTCGTCAGCGAATGCATCGTCATGTGGAGGAGCCCGGCAAAATTCGCGAGCGGGCCCCCCATGCCGAAGGCAAAGGTAATGATGCCCATATGCTCGATCGAGGAATAGGCGAACATGCGCTTGATGTCGCGCCGGCGGTACAGCATGAACGCTGCGAAAACGAGCGAGATGAGTCCCATGGTCACCATCAGCGGGCCTGGTGCGAGCGCGGCCGGATTGAGAGCGAGCAACATCTTGAAGCGGAGCAACGCGTAAAGCGCGACATTGAGCAGGAGCCCTGAAAGCACCGCGGAGATCGGGGTGGGCCCTTCGGCGTGGGCGTCGGGCAGCCAGGCATGCAGCGGCGCAAGCCCGACCTTGGTGCCGTAACCGAGCAGCAGAAACACGAAGGCGACGTTGAGCAGCGCCGGATCGAAGGCGCCGGCGCGCGTGATCAGCACCGTCCACACCATAGCGTCGAGTCCCTCTCCGACGACAGGGCGCGCCGTCATGTAGACCAGGATGGTGCCGAACAGCGCGAGCGCGATGCCGACGCTGCCGAGGATGAAGTACTTCCACGCCGCTTCGAGCGCCTCGTGCGTGCGGTAAATACCGACCATGAGCACGGTGGTCAGCGTCGCGAGCTCGATCGCCACCCACATCACACCGATATTATTGGCGACCAGCGCGAGATTCATCGCGAACATCAGCAGCTGATACATCGCATGGTAGAAGCGCAGGAATCGTGGCGTGAGCCGACCGATCTCGAGCTCGTGGCCGATATAGCTGGCGCTGAACACGCTGGTCGTGAAACCGACGAACGTGGTCAACACGATGAACACGTTATTGAGATCGTCGACCAGCAGATAGGAGGTTGGCTGCGGACGGCCGAAGAATAGGGAGACCGCGGCGAGGAAGGTCAGGAAAGTCGCAATCACATTGAGCGTCGCCGTCAGCCGATAGCCCGGCAGCGCTACAAGCAGCGCCGCCGCCAGCGCGGGAATTACGAGAACGGCGGTGACGGGTTCGAACGGTGCCGTCATCCGCGCTCTCCGCGGAAGCGGTCGAGCGCTTGCAGGTCGACGGTGTCGAAACGCTCGCGGATGCGGAACAGGAAAATGCCGATCACGATGAAAGCGATGAGGATCGAGAAGGCGATGCTGATCTCGACGACCAGCGGCATGCCCTTGGCGCCGGTCGCGGCAAGCACGAGACCATTCTCGAGCGACATGAAGCCGACGATCTGACTCACCGCGTTGCGCCTGGTCACCATCATCAAGAGGCCAAGCAACACGACCGAGAGCGCAAAAGCGAGATCTTCGCGGGCGAGTGGGTCGGCCTCGGCTGTCACGCGCAACATCACCACCATCGAAAGCGCGACCAAGCCCATGCCCAGCAGCATGGCAGAGCCCACGCCGACAACCTTCTCGATTTCGCGGTGGATGCCGAGGCGCACGATGATGCGATGAAGCGCAACGGGAATGATGATCGCCTTGAAGACGAGCGCGATCGCCGCGGTCACGTAAAGGTGCGGCGCATTTTGGATGTAGGCTTGCCAAGCGACCGAGAGCGCCAGCACCAAGGCATGGAGGGCGAACATGTTGAGCAGCGCATAGAGCCGGTCCTGATAAAGCTCGAGGAAACTCACCAGCACCAGCGTGCCGGCGAGCAGGTGAGCGATGTCGAAGGTCAGGCCGCCGCGCATCACAGGCTCCGCGAGACAAACAGGAGAAGCGTTGCCAGCAGACCGAGCATCAACGCGGCGCCCAAGAATTCAGGCACGCGGAACACGCGCATCTTGGCGATCGACGTCTCGAACAGCGCGAGCAAGAGACCGCCGGTCGCGAGCTTGGCGATATAGGCGACGAGACCGATGACCAATAACCCAAGCTCCGCGCCCGACGGCACCAGCCCCCAGGGCACGAACAGACAAGCGATGAGCGAAACGTAGAGCAGGAGCTTCAACGACGCGGAGAGCTCAATCAGCGCCAGATGACGCCCCGAATATTCCAGCACCATGGCCTCATGCACCATGGTCAACTCGAGGTGGGTCGCCGGATTGTCGACTGGAATGCGGGCGTTTTCCGCGATCGCCACCATAATCAAGGAGAGAAGCGCAAGCCCCAGCGATACGCGCAGGCCCACCTCGGACGAGACCAGGAACCCAGCCATGGTCGAGAGCTGGGTCGAGCCGGCAATCAACGCGAGCGTGAAGATGATCATGATCATCGCCGGCTCCGCCAACGAGGCGATCATCACCTCTCGACTCGAGCCGATGCCGCCGAAGCTGGTCCCGACGTCGAGCCCAGCCAACGCAAGGAAGAAACGGGCGCTGCCGAGGAGCGCGACGATGGCAATGAGATCGGCGGACCACGAGAACAGGAGACCGGTTCGGAAGGTCGGCACCAAAGATGCCGCCACCCAGGTGGCGGCAAAAATGAGATAGGGGATCACTCGGAACAGCCACGAGGCGTTCTCCGCGAGCACCACTTCCTTACGCATGAGCCGCACAAGATCGCGATAAGGCTGGATGACGGACGGTCCCTGCCGGAGCAGGAGGCGCGCCTTCACCTTACGCGTGAAGCCAGTGAGCAGCGGCGCCAACAGCAGCACCAGCAGCATCTGCGCACCCTGAATGCCAAAATCGAAAATCAGGGCCATATCGCAAGCACCAGCAACAGAAGGACGAGCGCGGCAAAGACCAGGCTGAGGAACTGTCGGATGGTCAGGAACTGCAGGTGATTGAGTCGATCGGCGGCAAATCCGATGCCGCCGGCGATCGGCACGTAGAGCGCATCCCAGACGAGATCGTGCAGCTCCACCGTGAACCGCGCCGGTCTGCCATCGCCTGGCGCCGGCATCTCGACATGCTCACGGGCACGAAACACGACGCTGCCGAACACCCGGCGGATCGGCTGCGCGAAGCTCGAAGCGGTGTATTGAGTTGCTGGATTTGCATCCGGATATCCGCAGTCCCATGGCGGGGCGCGGCGCAACTTGTCAGAGGCCAGTCGGTGGATCGCCCAGGCCGCGAACACGCCCGATAGGACCATGAATACGAAGACCAGCAGGCCGTTATAAGAGCTGCGGCTCTCGGCAATCGGCACGATCGAGAGCCAATCGACGCTGCCTTGCACCGGCATGCGGTCGCCCACTAGGCCCTGCACCACGGGCGCCAGCGCATCGATGAAGACCCCGGGTAGGATTCCGGCAACAAGGCAGAGCGCTGCGAAAAAGAACATCGCCGCAAGAGAGAACTGGTCGGTCTCGCGCGCGCGCTCGGCGGCGGGCGTGCGGGCGCGGCCGAGAAAGGTGACGCCGAACGCCTTGACGAAGCAGGCCGCAGCCAGCGCCGCCGAGAGTGCAAGAAGGGCGCCCACAGCCGGCACCAGCAGCTTGAGGCCCCAAGAGGGAAGCTGCGGGCTGAGCAGGATCGCTTGGAAGGTCAGCCATTCGGAGACAAAACCGTTGAGCGGCGGCAGCGCCGAAATCGCCGCGCACCCGACGAGAAAAACAAACGCCGTCTGCGGCATGCGATGGATGAGCCCACCGAGGTGCTCCATATCGCGCTCGCCGGTGGCGGTCAGCACCGAGCCTGCGCCGAAAAACAGAAGGCTCTTGAAGATCGAATGGTTGAATACGTGCAGCAGCGCGGCCGTAAGCGCGAGCGCCGCTGCCCAGGCCATGCCGTGCGCTTTGAACGCAAGCGCAAGGCCGAGCCCGATGAAAATGATGCCGATGTTCTCCACCGTGTGGTACGCGAGCAGTCGCTTGAGGTCGTGCTGCATCAATGCATAAAGCACTCCCATCGCCGCGGTGACGCCGCCAAGCGCGAGCACGACCATGCCACAAAGCCGTAGACGGCGACCTTGGTCATTACGCCGCTCATCAGCGCGGAAACGTGGCTCGGCGCCGCCGGATGCGCGAGCGGCAACCAGACGTGCAGTGGCACCAAGCCGGCTTTGGAGCCGGCGCCGATGAGCGCAAGGATCAGAATGGAAGCCGCGAGCGTTGCCGAGGGATGCCCACCACGGATGTCGCTGAAGGCATAACCGCCGTCTGGTCCCGCCAGCAAGCCGAACGCAAGCAGCAGCGCGAGCGTCCCGAAGCTCGCCATGATCAAGTAGACGTATCCCGCACGGACGTTCTCCACGACGCGGTGATGCGCCATGACCAGCGCCCATGACGACAGCGACATGAATTCCCACGCCACTAGAAATGTGAACGCATCGTCGGCAAGCACCACGATGCTCATGCCGGCGAGAAACGCCGGATAGAACGGCAGCACCCGGCGTGGGGCATGCTCGTGGCGACCGTATCCGAGCGCGAACAGGCTGGCAGCAGCCGCGCCGAGATTGACCACGGCGAGGAAAAAGGCCGAAAGCGCATCGAGACGGAAATGCGCTCCAAGCCACGGAATTCCGAGTGGAAGCGTGGCAACCGACGGACGATCGTAGATGCCGAGGAGAGCAAGGAGCGCGATCAAGAGAAGCGCGAGCGACGCGATCAGGCAAATTCCGTACACGATGTGGCGCGAACGCGCAGCGTCGGCGATCATGAGGGCGAGAGCCGCCGTCGCGATCAGCGTGGCGGCGCCGCCAAGAGCTATGAGCACCATCAATTAGCCCCCGTTCGGTGCATGGCCGCTCCGGCGAATGGACGGTTACAGGGCAAGCTCGTGCCTTATCTTTTCACCCGCACGCCGCGTCCACCGCCATGACTGACCGCTCCCTCGCTGATCAGTTCGATGCCCGCAGCTGCCAACGCGTCGACGAGCTTCATCAACGAATCCACATTTCCGCGGATGACACCCTCACTCGCTTCCATGCGCTGGATGGTGGGAAGCGAGAGACTCGAACGCTCCGCGAGCTGGCGCTGATCGATCCCCAGGAGTGCCCTTGCGGCTCGCATCTGAGCGCCGGTTATCATGTTTGAGATATCAGAATCGATAGCCGTTACATGGATAGTCATGCGTAATTCACATGCGACGCAAATACAAGGCCTGAAGTGATGGGCCAGTGGCAGCTTTCTACTCGCCTGCAGCGCTTTGCTTTATGGCCGGAACAGCAGGCAGGCGTCGCCGTAGGAATAGAATCGGTACCCCTCGCGGACCGCGTGTGCGTAGGCGCGCTTCATCACCTCGAGCCCGCAGAACGCCGCGACGAGCATGAACAGCGTCGAGCGCGGCAAGTGAAAATTGGTCAGCATCACGTCGACCGCGCGGAAGCGATAGCCGGGTGTGATGAATAAGGCGGTCTCGCCTTCAAACGGGCGGATGGCGCCGTCGTCCCCCATGGCACTTTCCAAGAGCCGCAGCGAGGTCGAGCCCACCGCGACGATGCGGCCGCCCGCCCGCCGCACCCGGTTGAGCGCATCCGCGGTCTGCGCCGTGACGCTCCCTTGCTCCGCGTGCATGCGATGCGCGTCCGTGTCGACTGTCTTGACCGGAAGGAACGTCCCTGCCCCGACGTGCAGCGTGACCTTGTGCAGCGTAATTGCCCGCGCCATCAGACGTGACGTGAGCGCATCGGTGAAGTGCAGTCCCGCCGTGGGTGCCGCGACCGAGCCCTCGGCCTGCGCGAACATGGTCTGGTAGTCAGTTCGATCGCGCTCGTCGGGGGGGCGCCGGATGTAGGGCGGCAGCGGCATGGCACCGCGCTCGTCGACCGCCTGGTCGAGCACGGGCCCATGAAAAGCGAAGGCGAGCGTGACCTCCCCGCCCTCGCCTTTGGCCTCCACGGTGGCATCGAGCTGGCCGAGAAAGCAGACCTTGCCTTCGTCGCCGAAGCGCACCACGTCGCCAGGAGAGAGCCGCTTGGCGGGCTTTACGAACGCGTGCCAGCGCGAGCCGTCGAGGCGCTGGTGCAGTGTCGCCTCGATCGACGGTTCCATTGCACCGCGGCCAATGCGCCGGCCGCGCAGCCGGGCAGCGATCACTTTGGTGTCATTGACCACAAGCGCATCGCCGGCGCGCAGCAGATCGGGGAGATCGCGGACGCCACGATCTTCCAGTTCCCGCGCGCCCGGGCGCACGACTAGTAACCTCGCCGCATCCCGTGGCGAAACGGGACGCAAGGCGATGCGGTCGGGCGGCAGCTCGAAATTGAATAAGGCGGTGCGCATGGCTCTTCATACAAGCGCGCGCATGCCAGGTCATCGCTTGCGGGAAGGCCGCACGAGCGGAGTTAGGGCTATTGCCAATCCGCCGCGAACCCTCGTGGCATCGTGGGTGACGGCCGTAGGAGCATACCAGCCTCAGACCGAGCTCACCCAAGCCAAAGTTGTCAACGCACTCCTATGTGACCTGTTCCGGCCACGTGGAAATTTTCTCGACCGTCACGGCGCCTCGAAACGGCGTTTTCGATCAATTGGATCATTCCCCATGCTGTTGTCGCGATTGCGTCAAACGATTTTCACAGGCGCAGCGTATCAGTTGCGCAACGATAAAGCAGGAGAGGCTCATGGGCGCCGTCATGGTCAGATGTCCGCAGACCGGACGCGACATCCCCACCGGTCTCGTCACGGATCGTAAGAGCTTCGAGGCTACGCCGGTCTTCTTCGCACGGGTCTACTGCCCGATTTGCCGGACGCATCACGAGTGGTTCGCCAAAGAAGCCTGGGTGTGCGAGGCCGAGCCGCGCCCGGAGCGAAACGCTTTGGTTTGAGGTTCGTGGATGGCGCGGGCGCTCACTGGGCCCCATTTCGCTTAGGATTCTTCTCCTGAAGCAACCGCCGGACCCCAAACGGTGTATTTGCCGTTGAGAAAAGGTGCATCGGCAAAGCAGATGAAGAATTGGCTGTCGCCAGAGTCGGGCGATTGCGCCCGCGCCATCGATACGGTCCCTCGGCGGTGCGGCTCTTTGTTGAATTCCGCCTTGAGCTTCTTGCCCGAGCCGCCGGTGCCGGTGCCGTGGGGACAGCCGGTCTGCGCCATAAAGCCTTCGATCACGCGATGAAAGACAATGCCGTCGTAAAAGCCCTCGCGCACGAGCTCCTTGATGCGCGCGACATGGCCGGGGGCGAGGTCCGGCCGCATCTGAATGACGACCTTGCCCTTGGTGGTCTCGAGTGTGAGCACATTCTCGGTGTCGGTCATGGCGCGTTCTCTGCTTGTCTGAACTTTCGTTGGTCGACGAACCGGATAGTGAACGGACGGCCGGCCAATGCGTTCCCGAGCGTCTCGGTGAACGGCAGGGGCGCGCAGCGTTTGAGCATGTTGGCCACCGCAATACGATAGGCCAGCCGTTCATCATCCGACGCGCCCGCGGACTCGAACGTGATTCTCGGCTGGCCGAAGAGTTCGCCGTTGCGGCGGAAGCTCATCTTGACCGTGATCTGCATGCCCGGGCGTGACTGATCGAGCGGCGGTGGAACCCAGCACGCCCGTAGCGCCGCGCTGACCTCGTCGAGCGTGTTGATGGGCAGCTGAGGAGTTTGCGCGGCCGCCGGCGTGACCAGCGCCCACAGCGCCAACGTCGAAGCGACAGCCCGCAAGCAGGTGATCACGGCTGGTCCCGATTGTCGACGAAACGGATGGCGATCGGCCGGCCTGCGACCGCATTGCCCAACCCTTCGCTGAAGTGCAGCGGCGTGCAGCGTTCGAGCGCCGCGGTAATGGCATGGAGGTACGCTTCGCGGGTTTCCGGTGCAGCGCCCTGGCTGACATAGGTGACCCTCGGCGTGGCGATGATGTCGCCGTTGCGTTTGAAGGCAAAGCGCACGGACATCTGCATGCCGGAACGCGCCTCCTCCTTCGCGGGCGGGATCCAGCAGGCGCGAAGCGCGTCGAACATGTCGCACAGCGTATCGAGCTTGTGATCGCCGCCCCGCTCTTCCTCCAGGCCGGGGCTCGCGGAGCGTTCACCCGCGGACGTGCTCTCGATGGTCAACCGCAAATCCTGTCCGATCCAGTAGGTGGAGTAAGGGATACAATTGTGTCGGGAAAAGACGCTGCATACGGTCGGAAAGGACGGCACCCTTTTGAACATGGTGCAAACCGCGCCTGCGGGGGCGGCGGCGCTCACCGCCGCCGTCAAAATGGTCGATCCGATCAGCGCGTGGGCCGTGCGCACCGATCCTCCTCGTCATTTGGCGTCGGCGGCGACCTGCACGCGCACCATGCGGTCGGGATCGACCACCGGCTCGCCCTTCTTGATTTTGTCGACCACCTCCATGCCGGACAGCACTTCCCCGACGACCGTGTACTTGCCGTTGAGGAAGGATCCATCGGCGTACATGATGAAGAACTGCGAATTCGCCGAATTCGGATCGTTGGCACGCGCCATGCCGACGACGCCGCGCTTGAAGGGCACATTGGAGAATTCGGCCGGCAGATTGGGATATTTCGAGCCGCCGGTGCCGTCGCCGCGCGCGCCGTCGCCGGTCTGCGCCATGAAGCCGGCAATCACGCGATGGAACGGCACGTTGTCGTAATACTTCTCACGCGCCAGCAGTTTGATGCGCTCGACGTGCTTGGGGGCGATGTCGTTGCGCAGCTTGATGACGATGCGCCCGTATTTGGTATCGATCAGAAGCGTGTTCTGTGGATCGGCGCCGGGCGGCAGTTGTACCTGCGCGAGAGCGGGCGCCATACAGATCAGAAGGGCCAAAGCTGCAAACAGGCGGATCATGGAATCTCCCGGGCTCAACGGCCGGACGTGCCGGCGAACTTTGCTTTCAGTCGGACGGCGACCGGCGGCGGAACGAACGGCGAGACGTCGCCGCCCATGGAAGCGATCTGCCGCACCAGTGTGGCGGTGATCGGGCGAACCGCCGGCGCGGCTGGCAGAAAAACGGTCTGCACCGCGGGCGCCATTGTGGCGTTCATACCTGCCATTTCCATCTCGTAATCGAAATCGGTCGCGCTGCGCAGGCCGCGGATCAAGAGCGTCGCACCCTCGCGCTGCGCGGCGGCGACGACGAGATCGGCGAACGTGGTGCAAACGAAATCGCAGCCGCTCGCGCGCGCGAGCGCGCCGCAGGTCTCCTCGACCATGGCGCGCCGTTCCTCGGCAGCAAACAAGGGCGTCTTGCCGGGATGGGTGCCGATCGCGAGCACCAGTCGATCGGCAAGCCGGACGGCTTGGCGCACGATGTCGAGATGGCCGTTGGTGACGGGATCGAATGATCCCGGAAAAAGCGCGGTGCGCGGCATGGAGGCGGTCTAGCGCGCGCTCCCGGGGGACCGCAAGCTCGGCGCAAGCCCATCGGCGCCGGTCGAGGCCAATGGCACGGAGCTGCCATTTGGTTGCCCGTACGCCCGGGCGGGCACCTCCGTAATCTTGTTCCTTCTCATTGGCTTACGCGTTTTGTTACACCAGAACTATGAACTTCGCCTCGCCGCTTACAATGCGGGTAGAATTTCGCATTGCATCCGGGCAGCCGCCAACAACGCGAGTATCGTCCAGGATGTCTTTCCGCCGGAGCACAAGGACGCCGAAAATCCTTCACGAAATAGTGCGTTGTGAATGGGAGGTCGCGAAACAGGTGCGCTGCGCCATCGGCTAGATAAGCCGAGCCTTCCTCCTCGGTGATCCCAGCCACCCAACGAGCGATAACTTTCATGCAAATCACCGCCGCCGTAGTGCCTGAAAAGCTCGCTGCGTTCACGATCGACAAGCTCGAACTGACCGATCCGCGAGCGGACGAGGCATTGGTCAGGATCGTGGCGAGCGGCATGTGCCAGACCGACCTGCACGGTCGCGACGGTTACTACGACACGCCCTATCCCGCGGTTTACGGCCACGAGGGCGCGGGAATCGTAGAGGCAGTCGGCCAGAGCGTGACGAAATTCGCACCGGGCGATCACGTCGTCCTCTCGTTTCCGTGGTGCGGCACCTGTCCAAATTGCCGGCGCGACATGCCGTTCCATTGCATGAGGGGCCGCGAGCTGAAAATGGGCGGCACGCGCCCCGACGGCTCCACACTCATGAGCAAGGGCGGCGTGCCGGTCTACAGCGCCTTCTTCCAGCAATCCTCCTTCGCCACTCATGCGATCGCCAACGAACGCTACATGGTCAAAGTCAGGAAGGACGCTCCGCTCGAGCTCCTTGGCCCATTCGCGTGCAGCGGACAGACCGGCGCCGGCGCCGTGCTCAACTCGATGCGACCAAGGACCGGAGATTCGTTTGCCGTATTCGGAGTGGGCGCCGTCGGCCTGTCCGGACTTATGGCGGCCAAAATAGCCGGATGCGACCCGATCATTGCTGTCGACGTGCACGATGCGCGACTGGCGCTGGCGCGGGCGCTCGGCGCCACGCACGTGATCAATCACAGAGGCCGCGCCGACGTGGTCGCGGACATCCGCAAGATCACTGGCGACGGCGTGCGCTTCTCCCTCGAGACCTCGGCGCAGCCCACGGTCTTCCGCGAAGCGGTCGAGGCGCTGATGGCGGCCGGCACCTGTGTCCTGCTCGGCAGCGCACGCAGCGGCACAGAGGTGTCATTGGAGATGCCGTTCCTGCAGTTCGGCCGCGTGGTGCGCGGCGTGATCCAGGGGGAAAGCCATCCGCAGGGATTCATCCCCAAGCTGGTCGACTTCCTCATGCAGGGGAAAATGCCGGTCGATCGCATGATGACGTTCTATCCCCTTGCGGAGATCAATCGAGCAGCGCAGGAATCTTCGCAGGGAACGACGATAAAGCCGGTGCTGCGCATGCCGCACTGAGCCGCCATGATCCTATGCGGCCGATCCGGCAAGTTATGATATCATCCCATTCTTCTTTGGCCGTTGGCCTGGCCGTGACGCGAAGCATTCTTTGCCTTGCTCTCGTGGTCGGCGCTGCCCAATTCGGCGGCGCGACGAGCCTCGCGCAAACGCCGCCCAGCGAGCGGGAACTGCGCATCTATGCCGGGCTGCACGACGCGGCCGCGCGCGGCGATGCCACCGAGATCGAGCAGCTGATCGCCCAGGGCGAAAAGCCCAACATCCAGGATGCCAACAGCCGCACGCCGCTGCACGTTGCCGCGTTCTTGCGGCGCCATGGGGCGGCGCGGGCGCTCCTGCGGCTCGGCGCCAATCCGAATGCACTCGATGCGCAGCGCTACGACATCATCACGATTGCCGCCGTGAACAATGACCTCGAAATGCTCAACATCGCACTCGGGGCCGGCGGCGAAGCACGCGCGATCACCGGCCCGTACAAAGACACCGCGCTGATCGCGGCTGCCCATCGCGGACACGTGGAGATCGTGCGCGCCCTCATCGCGGCCAAGGCGCCTCTCAATCACGTCAACGATTTCGGCCGGACCGCCCTGCTCGAGGCCGTCGTGCTCGGCAACGGCGGCGGCAATCACCGCGCCGCCGTTGAGGCGTTGGTTGAGGCTGGCGCCGATGTCACCGTCCCCGACCGGCACGGCATCACGGCGCTCCAACATGCCCGCACGCGCGGCTACTCGCAGATCGCGCGAATTCTGGAGAACGCCGGCGCACATTGACTGTCACGCCCAGTTGCCGAGCCGCTGCCCATAGCGATCGCGCAGCCGTGTCGGTCCGCTCGAGTCTTACAAATGCGCGCGAATGAAAGCGCCGGCCGATGCGATCGCGCGGCGGCCTGCTTCCAACTGCGCCGCCCACAGATGCCAAGCATGGATCATATGCGGCCAAATCTCGAGGTTCACCCGCACGTCCGCAGCCCCCGCCCGCCGTGCGATGCGGACCGCATCATCGAGCAGCGTCTCGGCCGAGCCTACCTGCACCAGCAGCGGAGGTAGCCCGGCGAGATCGGCATTCAGCGGCGAAACCAGCGGATTCGTGGGATCAGCGCCCGCCAGATACGCGGATGCCAATTCCTCGAGATAGGACTTCGAGATCAGCGGATCGGTGACCGCCTTATCCGCAAGGCTCGCGCCGGTCATTTGGAGGTCGACCCAGGGCGACACCAGCCAAGCGCAGGCAGGCAACGGCTCGCGCGCGTCGCGCACCCTTGTCATCAGCGCGAGGGTGAGGCCGCCGCCGGCGCTGTCACCAGCGATCGCTATCTTGGACGGAGCGACACCTTGATCGAGGAGGAAGCGATAGGCCGAGCGCGCATCCTCGATCGCGGCAGGAAATGGGTGCTCGGGCGCGAGCCGGTAGCCGACGGCGAGCGTGCGCGCCCGGGCCGCACGTCCAGCTTCGGTCACCATGCCGCGGTGGCTTACGATCGAGCCTGAGCAGTAGCCGCCGCCGTGAAAGAACAGGAGCACCTTCGACGGATCGCTGCCCAGCGCGAGCGACCACTCGGCAGCAACGCCGTTGGCATCGATCGGCTCGAGCCTGATGTCGCCCGCAGGCGGAGAGGTCGAACCAATCGCATCGAGCCGTTCGCGGCGCTCGGCGAACCCTGCGGGCCTGGGCTTGGAGCGCAGCAACTCGCGGATAGCATCGATCTCGCTGCTGGCCATGTGCAGATCCGGTTTTGCTCAGACGCTTCCGCCAACCAGGCCATTCGTCCAAACCCGACAAGGCGCATCGCGGGGCGCCACTGTCGAGAGGTTCGTTGCCCGCGCGTGGTGTCTTCTGTTTAGGGAATGTCCTCGCCCCGTTCGATCCGTCGCATCAGCCGTTCGAGCTTCTCCGAAGGCTTGGTGCGCAGATCGGCGTCGTACATGCGACGAAGCTGCTCGGCGATGGCAAACAGGGTCTCGGTACCCAAGCGAACAACCTTATCCTTCGTGTCGTCCTCGGGCACGGACATCTCGGATCGGCCTGTCTCAGAACGCATTACCGTTTGCCGAAGTCGGTTAACGCCGGCGCCGGGCAGAAGGTTCCTTCGCAAGGGTGGTCTGGCGCGCTTGAACCGTCTCTAGATTAACGCGCGGATCGCTGCTCGCAGACACGCGTCGCGCGTTCCGTACACCGATCATAAGGCCTCGAAAGCGCGAGGACAAATGAGCGCGGGACGTGTTTTCGCCGCGAGTTGAGGTTGACCGCGCCGGACACTATGCCGGCCGCCGCGCCAACGACAGCCACACGCCACCGCCAATCAAGGCCACGCCGGACAGTCGACCCAACAGTTTCGCCCGCCACGATTGCATGAACCATGCTCGCCCCAGCCCGGCCGCGACCGCCCAGCCGGAATCGGTGAACGCCGCGAGCACGACGGAAATGGCGCACATCACCGCGAGCTGCGGCTCAACCGGCAAGGCGGGATCGACGAACTGCGGCAAGAAGGCGGTGAAAAACGCGATCGTTTTCGGGTTCGACAGCGCAACCGCAAACCCGCGCCAGACATGCACGTGCCCGCGCGGCAGGCTGGCGGCGCCGGTCTCGCCGGCGTGGCGCCATGCCTGGATGCCGAGCCAAATCAGATAGGCCGCGCCGATCCAGCGCAAGATTTCGAACAACGTGGCCGCGTTCCTGACCACCCAGCTCAAGCCGAACGCGATCGCGGCGAGCAAGAGCGCGTTGCCGAGCGTGGTGCCGACGACGGTGGTGAGCGCCGCGCGCATGCCCTCTCGCGCGCCGGTCGCGATGACTAGCGTGACGATTGGCCCTGGGGTGATAACCAGGACAGTAGTAATCACGAGGAAGGCGGCAAACAGCTCCCAGTTCATGACGGCTCCAAGTCTCGCGCGCGTCCAGTGCCCCGTTGCCGCTGGTGACGACCGTGTCCTGCAAGTATCGGACCCGCGCTAGCCCCCGTTCTGGTCGCCCTCTTCGCTGATGCGCTCGACCGAGACCACGCGCTCGCCTTCCGCGGTATCGAACACGATCACGCCCTGGGTCGAGCGGCCGGCAATGCGGATGCCCTCGACGCGGGTGCGGATGAGCTGGCCGCCGTCGGTGACCAGCATGATCTGGTCCTCGTCCTCGACCGGGAAGGAGGCAATCAGCTTGCCGGTTTTCTTCCTGATGCTGCCGTCACGCTCGCGCACATCCATGGCGACGATGCCTTTTCCGCCGCGCCCGGTGATCCGGTATTCGTAGGAGGAGGAGCGCTTACCAAAGCCGCGCTCGGAAATCGTGAGCACGAACTGCTCCGCAGCCGACATGTCCACGTAGCGCTGCTCGCCGAGCTCGATCGTATCAGCGGATACCTGCGTTTCTTCGGCGTCGAGCGGCGTTTCTTCGGCCTCGGTCCCGTTGAGACCGCGCCGCACAGCGCTCGCGCGTTTGAGATAGGCAGCGCGTTCCTCGGCGCTCGCATCCATATGGCGCAGAATCGAAAGGGAAATGACCTTGTCGCCTTCGGCGAGCGCGATGCCGCGCACACCCATCGACGTGCGACCCTGAAACACGCGCACGTCGGTGACCGCGAAACGAATACATTGCCCGCCCGCCGTGGTGAGCAACACGTCGTCCCGTTCGGTGCAGATCTGCACGTCGACGATGCCCTCGCCCTCGTCGAGCTTCATGGCGATGATGCCGGAGCGGCGCACATCGACGAAGTCGGAAAGTTTATTGCGCCGCACCGTGCCGCGCGTAGTGGAGAACATCACGTCAAGCTCGCTCCAAGTCGCCTCATCCTCCGGCAGCGGCATGACGGTGGTAACCAGCTCGCCCGGCTCGAGCGGCAGGATGTTGATCAGCGCCTTGCCGCGCGCCTGCGGTGCCGCCTGGGGCAGCCGCCAGACCTTTTCCTTGTAGACCCGGCCGCGGGACGAGAAGAACAGCACCGGCGTATGAGTGGAAGCCACGAATAGCCGCGAGACGAAATCCTCCTCGCGCGTCTGCATGCCCGCGCGACCCTTGCCGCCACGCCGTTGCGCGCGGTAGGTCGAGAGCGGCACGCGCTTGACGTAGCCAAGGTGGGAAACGGTGACGACCATGTCCTCGCGGTGGATGAGATCTTCTTCCTCCACCTCGCCTTCCTCATCGATGATGACGGTCCGCCGCGGCGTGGCAAACTTGTCGCGCACCGCTCTAAGCTCGTCCGTTACGATGCTCTGAATGCGCGCCCGCGAGCGCAAGATGTCGAGATAGTCGGCGATCTCCTCGGCGAGCTTGTCGAGCTCGGCCTTGATCTCGTCGCGGCCAAGCGCGGTCAAGCGCTGTAGGCGCAGGTCGAGGATCGCTTTGGCCTGCTCGGCCGAGAGCTTGTAAGTGCCGGTCGTCGATACCTTGTGCCGCGGATCGTCGATCAGCGTGATCATCGCCTCGACCTCACGCGCCGGCCAGTCACGCGCCATCAACGCTTCGCGTGCCACGTTGGCGTCGGAGGATCCGCGAATGAGCTTGATCACCTGGTCGATATTGCTGACGGCAATGGCGAGCCCGACCAACACATGGGCGCGATCGCGCGCCTTGCTGAGCAGATACTTGGTGCGCCGAGAAACTACCTCCTCGCGGAAGGCGATGAAGGAGGTGAGCAGGTCCTTGAGATTCATCACCAGCGGGCGACCGCCCTCGAGGGCGACGACATTGGCGCCGAAGGTCGATTGCAGCGGCGTGTAGCGGTAGAGTTGGTTGAGCACGACGTCCGCCATAGCCTCGCGCTTGAGCTCGATGACGACGCGATAGCCGTTGCGGTCGGACTCGTCGCGCAGCGCGGCGATACCGTCGATCTTCTTGTCGCGCCATAGTTCCGCAATTCGCTCGACCATCGCCGCCTTGTTCACCTGGTAGGGAATCTCGCTGACGATGATCGCCTCGCGTTCGCCGCGCAGCGTCTCGATCTCCACCTTGCCGCGCATGACGATCGAGCCGCGGCCGTGGGTGTAGGCGGCGCGAATGCCCGCGTGCCCAAGAATGACGCCGCCGGTCGGGAAGTCGGGGCCGGGAATGATGCCGATCAGCTCCTCGATACTCAGGCCGGGATTTTCGATCAGCCCGATGCAGGCATCGATCACCTCGCCGAGATTGTGCGGCGGGATGTTCGTCGCCATCCCCACCGCGATGCCGCCGGCGCCGTTCACCAAAAGATTGGGGAAGCGCGCCGGCAGCACCACCGGCTCCTTCTCGTTGCCGTCGTAGTTGGGCTGGAAATCGACGGTCGCTTTGTCGATATCGTCGAGCAGCTCCATGGCCGGCCTGGCCAGGCGGCATTCGGTGTA
>WNGA01001579.1_pt1 | contig 34842 bp, 29 predicted proteins | sample 5400061 | NCBI WGS metagenome assembly WNGA01 (sample SAMN13153366, study PRJNA577476) | soil metagenome | isolation source: 100 cm soil or saprolite under grassland replicate 2 | place: USA:California | collected 2016-06-15
CTCCGCCCTCCTCCTCCCCGCGCTCGGCGCCGGCCTCTGCGCGCTCGCCATCGGGTTCTTCTCGATCCGTGTGAGCGGCGTCTACTTCATCATGCTGACGCTGGCGTTCTCCCAGATGTTCTACGCCGTGGCCTTCCAGGCGGCGTGGCTCGGCGCCGAGGACGGCATCGTGGGCGTGCCGCGCCCGATCATCCTCGGCGCGAATCTCGGCCGGCCCATGAGCTTTCACCTCTACCTCGTCGCGCTCTGCGCCGTGGCCGCCCTCGTGCTCTGGCGCGTGGTGCGCTCGCCCTTCGGCCACGTGCTCCGCGGCATCCACGAGAACGAGGCGCGCATGCAGGCGCTGGGCTACCCGGTCAACCGGTACAAGCTGCTCGCGTTCGCGATCGCGGGGATCGTCGCCGGGGTGGCGGGCTCGCTCTACACGCAGTTCGTCGGCTCCATCACGCCCGACGCGTTCTTCTGGACGGCCTCCGGGGAGGTGCTCCTCATGGTGATCATCGGCGGCACCGGCACGCTCGGCGGCGCCGCGCTCGGGGCCGCCGCCTTCATCCTGCTCCAGAGCCTCGTCAGCTCGTACACGGAGCGGTGGATGCTGATCCTGGGGCTCACCTTCATCCTCTTCGTGCTCTTCGCGCCCGGCGGGATCGTCGGCGCCCTGCGCGGCCGGATCGGGCTCCGCGCATGACGCGGCCGCCCGCGCTGCTCGCCATCGAGCGGCTGAGCCGCCACTTCGGCGCTCTCGCCGCCGTGAATGCGGTCTCGCTGAGCGTGGCCGCCGACGAGCGGCGGGCCATCATCGGGCCCAACGGCGCCGGAAAGACCACGCTGTTCAACCTGATCACCGGCCAGCTCCCGCCGAGCGCCGGACGCATCGTCTTCGATGAGCGGCCGATCACGGGCCTCCCGCCCCATGCCGTGGCGCGGCGGGGCATCTCCCGCTCCTTCCAGCGCACGAACCTGTTCCCGAGGCTCGACGTGCTCGAGAACCTGCGACTCGCGGCGGCGGCGGACGGGCGCGGGAGCTACAATGTCCTCGGCGTCGGCATGGCGCGCTGGACCGCGCAGCGCGACCGGGCGACCGAGGTGGCGGAGGCGGTGGGGCTCACCGGGCGGCTCGGAGCGCCGGCCGGGAGCCTGTCCTACGGCGAGCAGCGCCAGCTCGAGGTCGGCGTCGCGCTGGCGACCTCGCCCAAGCTCCTCTTGCTCGACGAGCCCACCGCCGGCATGTCGCCCGAGGAGACCGAGCGCATGACGCGCATGCTCGCGCGGCTCCCGCGGGGCGTGACGCTCCTCATCATCGAGCATGACATGGACGTGGTGTCGTCCCTCGCCGATCGCGTGACCGTGCTCCACTACGGCGAGGTGCTGACCGAGGGGAGCTTCGACGAGGTCAAGGCCGATCCTCGCGTGTACGAGGTCTACCTGGGGAGCGCGTGACGCCGGGCCGATTCGCTTCGCCATATTCTTCGAGCCATATCACCGCTCGCCTCGCCTGCGGCTGCGGCACGCCCCCCCGCGTTCTCGGTCGCCAGCGGTCCATCGGATTCGCCGTCGGGGCGTCTCCCCGCCCGACGGTCGAGCGGTCAACCGTACGCCTCGGGTCGCTGGCTCCCTCGGGCCTCGTCTGGCTCGCGACTCGCCCCGGCGTCGCGTGATGAGCGATCTCGTGGTCGAGGGCATCCACACCTACTACGGGGACAGCCACATCCTGCACGGCGTGTCGCTCTCGGTGGCGCCGGGGGAGGCGGTGGCGCTGCTCGGACGCAACGGCGCCGGCAAGACCACCATCATCCGCAGCATCGTGGGCTTCACCCCGCCGCGCGCCGGACGCATCGTCTTCGACGGCGACGCGATCCACGGCTGGCCGGCGTACCGGATCGCCCGGCGCGGGCTGGCGCTGGTTCCGCAGGGCCGCCGGATCTTCGCGCCCCTCTCGGTGCGGGAGAACCTCCTCCTCGGCGCCCGCGCCGACGGCTGGACCCTCGAGCGGATCTTCGCGTTGTTCCCGCGCTTGAGGGAGCGCGAGGAGCAGGCCGCGGGCACGCTCTCCGGCGGCGAGCAGCAGATGCTCGCCATCGGGCGCGCCCTCCTGACCAATGGCCGGATGCTCCTGCTCGACGAGCCCTCGGAGGGGCTGGCGCCGCTCATGGTGCGGGAGATCGGGCGGATCGTGCAGGGACTCAAGGGCGAGCGGCTGTCCATCCTGCTCGTCGAGCAGAACTACCACCTCGCCTTGCGGGTGGCCGACCGGGTCTACGTGATGAGCAAGGGGCAGATCGTCTACGAGGGTCCGCCCGCCAGCCTGGAGCGTGACGAGGACGTCAAGCGGCGGTATCTTGGAGTCGCGTGAGCTGCAGGACGGACGCGCGATCGAGTCATCCGCTGGATCGTGAGCCAGAGTCCGGGACACCTCTCACGGAGTCAGCGGTCAGGAAGAGTCGGGGCGCCGCCGCACGGGGGCAAGACGACTCATCACCCTTGGCGAGTGGGATGGAGCCGAGCCACACCGTGGAGTGAGGGTACCGACATGACTTCCGAGCGTCGTTTGCACACCTCGCACTGGGGCGCCTTCGAGGCCGAGGTCGAGAACGGCACGATCGTCGCGATCCACCCCTTCCGGGGCGACCGCGATCCCTCGCCCCTGCTGGCGAACATTCCCGGGAGCGTGCGACACCGTGCCCGGGTCGCCCGGCCGATGGTGCGGGCCGGCTGGTTCGACCACGGTCCCCGTCCGGACGCGCGTCGAGGGGCGGAGCCGTTCGTGCCCGTGAGCTGGGCGACCGCAACCGACCTGCTCGCGCGCGAGCTGCGCCGCGTCTACGGTGAGTTCGGTGGCGAGGCCGTCTACGGTGGCTCCTACGGCTGGGCCAGCGCCGGTCGCTTCCACCACGCGCCGAGCCAGCTCCACCGCTTCCTCAACTGCCTCGGCGGCTTCGTCCGGGGGGAGCACACCTACAGCAACGGCGCCCTGACGGTCATCATGCCCCACGTCGTCGGGTCCCGGCGCGACTTCCTGGACCGCGCGACCGCATGGTCGGTGATCGAGCGGCACACCGAGCTGTTCGTGTGCTTCGGCGGCATCCCGCTCAAGAACACGATGGTGAGCCCCGGCGGCGCCAGCCGGCACCCGGCGCGCGAGCACCTTCGCGCGGCGAGGACCCGCGGGGTGGAGTTCGTCCTGGTGAGCCCCATGCGCGATGATCTGCCGGAGTTCGTCGGCGCCGAGTGGCTCCCGCTCGTGCCCGGCACGGACGTGGCCGTCATGCTGGCCCTCGCGCACACCCTCGTCGACGAAGGGCTCCACGATCGAGAGTTCCTCGACCGGTACTGCGTCGGCTTTGACCGCTTCGAGAGCTACCTGCGGGGTACGAGCGACGGCTGCCCGAAGACGCCCGAGTGGGCCCAGCGCCTCTCGGAGATCCCGGCCGGGACGATCCGAGCGCTTGCCCGGCGGATGGCGGCGAAGCGAACGCTGATCAACGTGAACTGGTCGCTCCAGCGCGCCGAGCACGGCGAGCAGGCGCCCTGGATGGCCGTGACCCTCGGCGCCATGCTCGGCCAGATCGGGCTGCCCGGCGGCGGCTTCGGCCTCGGCTACGGTTCGCTCGGCTACGTCGGCCGGGCGCCCCTGCGCGTCGGCCCTCCGGCCCTGCCGCAAGGAACGAACGCGGTCCGCGCCTTCATCCCCTTCGCCCGGGTGGCGGACATGCTGCTGCATCCGGGCGAGCCGTTCGACTTCGACGGGCAGCGTCTGGTGTATCCCGAGATCCGCCTCGTCTACTGGAGCGGTGGGAACCCCTTCCACCACCACCAGGACCTGGGACGCCTGCGCCGCGCGCTCGCCCGCCCGGAGACGATCGTCGTCCACGACCCCTTCTGGACTCCGATGGCCCGCCACGCCGACATCGTGCTGCCGGCGACGATGACCCTGGAGCGGAATGACATCGGCGGGTCGCCCAACGATACCTGCCTGATCGCCATGCACCGGGCGGTCGAGCCCTACGTCCAGGCCCGGAACGAGTACGACATCTTCTCCGACCTCGCCGTCGCGCTCGGGGTGGAGCGCCGCTTCACGGACGGCCGGGACGAGATGGCGTGGCTGCGCCATCTCTACGACGGCTGGCGGAAGCGGCTCGCTGAAGGCGGCGGTCCGCGGCTGCCCCTCTTCGACGAGTTCTGGGCGGCCGGCCTCGTGGAGGTGCCCGATGTCGACGACGACCTGGTGTTCCTCGACGACTTCCGGGCCAGCCCGGAGCGCGCGCCGCTCCGGACCCCGAGCGGCCGCATCGAGATCTTCTCGGCCACCATCGATGGGTTCGGCTACAAGGACTGCCCCGGCCATCCAGCCTGGCTCGAACCCACCGAGTGGCTCGGGTCGCCCCTGACCGAGCGTTACCCGCTCCACCTCATCGCGAACAACCCGACGACACGCCTTCACAGCCAGCTCGACGTGGGGGCGCTCAGTCAGTCGGCCAAGGTCCAGGCGCGCGAGCCGATCCGCATCAACCCCGGCGACGCCGCCCGGCGCGGCATCCGGAGCGGCGACGTCGTGCGCGTGTTCAACGACCGGGGAAGCTGCCTCGCCGGCGCCGTCGTGAGCGACGCCGTGCGCCCGGGCGTGGTGCAGCTCGCCACCGGGGCGTGGTACGACCCGGTGGACCCGGCCGATCCTGACGCGATGTGCGTGCATGGCAACCCGAACGTGCTCACCTTCGACCGGGGCACCTCCAAGCTGGCCCAGGGCTGCTCGGGCCAGCACGCGCTCGTCCAGGTCGAGCCGTGGACCGGCCCCTTGCCCCCGATTCGGGCCTACGACCCCCCGCCGACTTCGCCGCGGCCGGGAACCTGATCAACTGATCCTGGCCATGGGCGCTGTCCGGTCCGGAGGTCACGGATCGCGTAAGATGAGGACACGCGTGAGGGAGCCATGAGCTGGATCGACCCCGATTTCCCCCGGACCGCGGAGCCCACCGACCTCGTCGGCCGCGTCCTCGGCCTCAACCCGGGGATGCTGACCGGTCCCGGCACCAACACCTACCTGGTTGGCCGCTCCCACCCCATTCTCATCGACACGGGGGCGGGCGTGCCGGAGTACCTGCCGCTCTTCGCGGCCTACCTCGAACGGCGCGGATGGGCGCGGCCCGAGCGGATCGTGCTCACCCATCGACATCGCGACCACATGGGGGGAGTGACCCCGCTGAGGGAGCGCTTCCCGGGGATCTCCGTCGCCAAGATGATCTTCAAGGATGCCGCGCTCCCGGAGGGCATCCGGGATCTCCACGATGGCCAGCCCGTCGCCGGCGACGGCGTGACCCTGATCCCCATCCACACGCCGGGGCACGCCTCCGATCACCTCTGCTACTACCTGCCCGAGGAGCAGGCGCTGTTCACCGGCGATCTCATCCTCGGCGGCTCCACCACGGTGATCCCCGACGAGGACGGAGATCTCGGCCAGTACCTCGACTCGCTCCGGCGCGTGCAGGGGCTCGGCGTGCGGCGCATCTATCCCGCCCACGGCCCCGTGATCGAGGACGCGCCCGGGAAGATCCAGGAGTATCTCGACCACCGGATGCTCCGCGAGCGCCAGATCTTGGAAATGCTCGGCGCCGGCGCCCGCACGATTCCCGACATGGTCAAGGCGATCTACGCGGACGTCCCGGTCGCGTTGCACGGCCACGCCGCCATGTCGGTGCACTCGCACTTGAAGAAGTTGAAGCAGGAGGGGCGCGTCGCCGAGGAGGTGGCGCCGGGCGCGCCCTCCCGCTGGACACTCCTGTAGCCTCCTCCCAGTGCGACCATGACTGAAGCGGCGCGGCGGGCCATGACCCCGGAGGACATCACCCGGATCACCTGGGTGAGCGATCCCCAGATCTCGCCCGACGGAGCGCGCGTGGCCTTCGTGGCGACCACGCTCTCCGAGGAGAAGGACGAGTACCTTTCCCGGATCTGGGTGGTGGACACCGCGGGCGGCGCGCCGCGGCGCTTCACGGCGGGGCCGAAGCGCGATACCGAGCCACGCTGGTCTCCCGACGGCAGCCGCCTTGCCTTCGTTTCCGACCGCGAGGCGAAGAAGAAGGGGCAGCTCTACGTGATGCGGGCCGATGGGGGCGAGCCCGTCCGCCTCACCGATCTCAGGAACGGCGTGACGAACCCGGTGTGGTCTCCGGATGGCGCGCGGCTCTGTTTCGTCTCCCGCGTGGGCGGCTGGGAGGACCCGGAGAGCGAGGAGGAGAAGCAGAAGTCGCGGCCGGCCCGCGTCATCACCACGCTCAAGTACAAGTACAACGGCGAGGGCTTCACCTATGATCGGCGGCCGCACGTCTTCGCCGTGGCGGCTGACGGCGGCGGACCGCCCACGCAGCTCACCGACGGCGACTGGGTCGATGCGGATCCCTCCTGGTCGCCCGACGGGCGGCTGATCGCGTTCACCTCCGCGCGCCACGAGGACCGCGACCACGACGATGCCAGCGACATCTGGCTCGTCGGCGCCGAAGGTGGGGAGCCGTGGCGGGTGACGGATACCGCCGGTCCGGCGGGCCTCGCCTCCTTCGCTCCCGACGGGCGGACGCTCGCCTACCTGGGCCGCCGCCACCTCAACGCGTTCGGACGCAACGCGCGCGTGTTCACCATCTCCGTCGAGGGAGGAGCGCCGGCGTGTCTCACCTCGGCCTTCGACCGCTCGTGCGCGCCGCTCGGCGTGCGCCCTTTGTGGTCGCCCGACGGGCGGTGGATCATCTTCGCGGCCGAGGACCAGGGGGCCCTGTCCCTCTACCGCGTGGGCGCATCGGGCGACGCGCCCACGCAGCGAGTGGTCGGTGGAGAGCGCGTCGTCACCGGCTTCTCGGCCGCCCGCGATGGCAACCGGCTGGCGTTCGCCGCGACCGACCCGGTGACTCCCGCCGAGGTGTTCGTCGCCGGCGCGGACGGCGCCGCCGAGCGGCAGCTCACCGATCTGAACGGGCCATGGAGGGAGGAAGTCGCCCTGTCGCGGCCGGAGCGGTTCCGCTACACCCGCGCCGGCTTCGAGGTGGACGGCTGGGTGATGAGGCCGTTCGGGCTTGGGTCCGAGACCCGGCGGCCGCTACTCCTCAACGTCCACGGGGGCCCGCATGCCCAGTACGGCCATGCCTTCTTCGACGAGTTCCAGGTCTATGCGGGCGCCGGCTACGTCGTGCTCTACACGAACCCGCGGGGGAGCCAGGGCTACGGGGAGGCCTTCACGTGCGCGGTGGTCCGCGACTGGGGCGGTGGCGACTATGCCGATGTGATGGCAGGGCTCGACGAGGCGCTCCGGCGCTGTGACTTCATCGACGCCGATCGGCTGGGGGTGATCGGTGGCAGCTACGGCGGCTTCCTCACGAGCTGGATCGTCGGCCACACCGACCGCTTCAAGGCGGCCTGCTCGGAGCGGGCGGTCAACGACCAGTGGGGGATGTTCGGCACGAGCGACATCGGCCACCTCTTCAACATGGTCGAGCTGGGCGTCCTGCCCTGGGAGGACCCGAGCGAGTATCTCGACCGATCGCCGGTCTCGTACGCCAAGCACGTCACGACCCCGCTCCTCATCATCCACTCGGAGGACGATCTCCGCTGTCCCATGGGCCAGGCGGAGCAGCTCTTCGTGGCGCTCAAGAAGCTCAGGAAGGAGGTGCTGTTCCTGCGCTTCCCCGACGAGAACCACGAGCTGTCGCGCTCGGGCAAGCCGCGGCACCGGCTGGCGCGGTTCCGGCACATCCTCGACTGGTTCGCGAAGTACCTGTCGCCGCCGGCATGACAAATTCTCCCTCCATTGACAGGGCGTTCGGCGCGCCTCCATATAATGGAGGGAAAGCGGAGGAAGCCATGGCGACGCTCAACATCAAGAACCTCCCCGACGGCCTGTACAAGAAGCTCCAGGCGCGCGCCCGGCGTCAGCATCGATCGGTCGCGCAGGAGGTCATCCACCTCCTGTCCCGGGCCGTGGCGGAGCCGACACCACGATCCATCCTCGAGCTTCGTGGGCTCGGCAAAGAACTCTGGCGGGGCGTCGATGCGGCCAGTCACGTGGAACGCGAGCGCCGCTCGTGGGATTGATCGCGGATCTCGGCCGTGGCCCCGCCGCGCTGGACACGGCTGCCTTCATCTGAAGATCCTCCAGCTCAGCGATTACGCCACCTCGTCGCGACTGGTGCCCGTCTGCCCGCCGCGTAGTCACATCCGAAGGAGCCCGACAACCCAGATCGTGGACATGACGTTGTTCGCCGAGTGGGCGAGCAGGCCCGGGAGGAGGCTCCGCGTCCGCTCGTAGGCCACGGCCCACAACACTCCGCTCACCAGCACGGACAGCGATCCGGCCGCGCCATAGCCGTGCGGCAGCGCGAAGATGGCCGCGCTCAGGAGCGCCGCCGGCCAGACCCCGAGGCGGGTGCGCAGGGTCGCATAGAGCAGCCCCCGGAAGGTCAGCTCCTCGATGACGGGCGCCCACACCGTCGCGTTGAGGACGTTCGTCATGAAGGCCCAGCGCGGATCCCACAGCAGGTCCTCCGAGAAGCCGTCGGCCCAGTGGGACTTGAGTCCAACGAGACCGCCAGCCGTGTCGATCAGGGTGTCGGCGACGAGGGCGACGGCGATCAGGATCAGCGTCACGCCGAGCAGGCGCGGCCAGCCGTCAGGGCCGGGCACGAGGCCGAAGGCGGCGCGCATCGAGGTGTCGCGCCTCCGGAGGTAGCGGGCAATCCACCAGAAGACCGGCAGATCAGCCGCCATGACGAGGACCGACTCGAGCGGCGACTGCCGCCGGAGGAGGAAGAAGATCACCAGGACGATGGCCTGCGGCGCGCCCAGACCGCGGACGAACAGCGCGTAGCCGTCGGCCGTGCTCCAGTCGGGCGGGAGCGGCGCGGCGGCGACGCGCACGGGCGACGGGCGGGCGAGAATCCGGGTGAGCGCGAGCGCCCCCGCCGCGAGCAGGACCGTGACGAGCGCCATCAGGAGGCGCAGGCGCAGGTGCAGCACCCGGCCGCGCGCCACCATGGCCGACTCGGCCTGGGACCGCGCCCTCGCGTCTCCGATGCGGGCGGCGATGCGCCCCACGAGCGTGTCGGTGAACCAGTCCGGCCCGAGCTTGTCGCGGAACTCGGCGATCAGGGCCCGCCCGGCCTCGGGCTCGAGCGGGGCGCCGAGATACGCGGCGCTCACCCAGCTTGCCATCCGCTCGGCGGACTCGCCGCGCTCCTTCCACGTGGCGATGGCCTCTTCCACGCGATCCGGGTCACCGGACTCGGCCAGCAGGATCGCCCGGTGGAGTGCGGCCGAGTTCGAGTCGATGGCGTCGGCCAGCTCCTCGTACCAGGTCTCGGCTTCGCGGACCGGATCCTCGGTGCCCGTGAGGATCCGATAGAGGCGCCATTCCCAGACGAGCCCGTGGCGCATGGCCTCGCGCAGGTCCAGCTCGCGTGTCACGAGCCGCTCCAGGGAGTCCTCCGGCCGGTCGAGCTGAGCGAGCGGCGACGAGTCCCGGAGGAGCGGGCCGAGCGGCAGGCCGACGTAGATCGCCACGATGATGGAGCAGACGACGGTGACGAGGATCGAGAAGCTGCGGCGGGATGCGCTGGCCGTCGGTTCCTGGGCGAGGACCGCGGGCTCGGGCTCACTCATGCGGCGGCGGCGCGCGCCGCCGTGACTAGGAGCGCGTGGATCACACGAGGGCGGCGAAGAGGCGTCGCGCGGGCTCGGAGTGGCCGCAGAGCTCCTCGGGAAGCCACTGCACGCCGAGGACGAAGCGGGAGGGCTCGGTCAGCTCGATCCCCTCGATGATCTGATCCGCCCCGGCGACCGCCGCCAGCCCCGCGCCGAGCGCCCTCACTGCCTCGTGATGCATGCTGTTGACCTCAAGCTCGTCGGTCCTTCGCAGACGGCTCCCTGCCTTCACCTGCACCTTGTGGGTGGGCCGGTCGCGCGCCTCCGGCTGGCTGTGCTGGAGCTGGGTGCACTCGGAAGCATGAGTTGCACTTCAGCAACCGTTTCACCAGGAGTGTCCCGCGAGTTCCTCTAATTCAGAGCCCGAGTCGCCACGCCTCTAGCCCTCTGGTCAATACCTCCTCGAGCCAGGGCCGAAATCGCTGCTCGGCCTCAGCGAGAGGCTCTCGGTAGTTGACTTGAAAGATTTCATCAGCCAGAGGAGTCAGATCAACGACCTCGCGCTCTCGGTCCTCAGTTTCCTCACGCCGGAAGAAGCACGGAGAGACGGCAACGATGCCACGAAATTGCTGTCCGGCCGCATGGAAAGACAGCAGAATCTCTGACTGGGAGTGCTCACGCAGCAACAGCCTTGTCCAAGCTCGGTATTCGGCCAAGTTAGCGTGATACCGGAGGCGCCTGGCCGTCTCTCTAATCTGCCAACGAAAATAATGGCCGCGTTCCCCTCCAGGTGGCTCGCTGTCGACGGAGAAGCGCCTCTGGGGGAAGAACTGTCCTACCTCGGCGTCCAGCCGAACGGCAATCTGCCGGAAGCGTTCTTCGGCGATTTGCTGCAGTCGAGCTGCTGTCTGCTTGGCGCGTTCCCACTCGACACGTATAGCCCGATCTCGTTCGGCCAGAAGGTCCTTTGCGGCCCCGATCACTTGCTCTGGCTTGTTGCGGCTCAGGACCCGAGCCGAGATGCCTAACGCCCGCACGAAGGCCTGCTTCTGCAATGCTGAAAAGAGTCGTACAAGGTCTGTCAGATTGCCGCGGTCTGCTGCTTCGAGAGCCAGGATGTAGCGCTCTCGTTCGTCGCGGGTTACCACCAACGGGAACCACTGTGCTTTAACGAATACAAGCGTTGCTAGGCAACGGGCGACCCGTCCATTCCCGTCTTGGAAGGGATGAATCTGGGTAAAGCGGTGGTGTAGCCACGCGGCTTCGACCTCGGGTGGCACGTCGCGTCTCTCATGTTCTTCGTGGAGCTGAAGGAGACGATCCATCTCCGACGCGACGTGCTCAGGTGGACAGTATTCATGAACAGAGCCATTGGCTCTGCTGGGATTATTCGGCAGTGTCTTATATGTCCCCTTGAGGATAGGCACTTCGGTGCGACGTCCGAGCGTGTCGATAGCCTCGGTTGAAGCCTGGTGCCTCGTGAGGAGAGCATGAAGCTCTTTGATGTAGCTGGTCGAGAGGGAACGTTGCTGCTTCACGAAGTCAAAGAGGAAGTCGACTGCGGACTCGTGGTCGCGAATCATCGCCGCGACCAACTCAGGATTGCGGTTGGTGCTATCCCGGGGAATGAAGGCTGCGTCGATGCCACGCTCGATGAGAAGCTGGGTGATGCCCCGATCTAACGTGTAGAGTCGTTCGAGTACGCCTGTTTCGATAGCCGACTCGCGCTTTAAGCGCTCGTTGAAGGCTCGCAAGCCCTCTACGTCCTCAAGAGCCGCCTTCTGGTCCATCCATATCTGTGAGAGGGACCTGAGTTCGGACTGAACGAGGCCCGTGAGATCTCCGGGAAGATCCTCGATGGGCTTCCAGGTGTAAGACGTCAAGGCAACCATCGAGGTTGGGCTGCTTTATCTGACTGCGGCAGCGACCAGGGCGGCGAAGAGGCGGCGCGCGGGCTCGGAGTGGCCGCAGAGCTCCTCGGGATGCCACTGCACGCCCAGGACGAAGCGCGAGGGGTCGGTCAGCTCGATCCCCTCGATGATCTGATCGGGCGCCCAGGCGACCGCGGCCAGCCCCGCGCCGAGCGCCTTCACCGCCTGGTGATGCATGCTGTTGACCTCGAGCTCGTCGGTCCCGAGTGTCTTCGCGAGACGGCTCCTCACCTTCACCTGCACCTTGTGGGTGGGCTGATCGCGCGCCTCCGGCTGGCTGTGCGGGAGCTGGGTCCCGGGGTCGCTGCCCACGTCCTGGAAGAGCGTGCCGCCGAGGGCCACGTTGAGGAGCTGGATGCCGCGGCAGATCGCCAGGATGGGGAGCCGCCGCTCCAGGGCGATCCGGACCGCCGAGGACTCCAGCGTGTCGCGGGCGGGCGCGACCTCGAAGAGAGTGGGGTGGGGCGCTTCGCCGAACACCACCGGGTCGATGTCGCCGCCCCCGGTGAGCAGCAAGCCCTCCAGCCCGCGGACGAGCCGCGCGAGCGAGGCCGCGGAGAGCTGCGGCGGCAGCACGACCGGCACGCCCCCCGCCTGCTGGACCGCGTGCAGGTACGTGGAGTTGACATACGCGCGTTCCGGGACCTTCCCGACGGTGATCGAGGTCGTGACGCCGATGAGAGGGGCGTGATTCATGACGCTATGCTACCATAGCGCGCATGAGTCTCGACTCCGCGCAGTCCCAGCGCGGCTCGGCTCCGGTGGGCGGGGGCCCGATGACGCAGGTCATGGGCCGGCGCTGGATGGTCTCCGCTGGCCATCCGCTCGCGGCCCAGGCGGCGGCGAGAGTCCTCGAGGCGGGCGGCAATGCCATCGATGCCGGCGTCGCCGCGGGATTCATGCTGGGCGTGGTCCACCCGGACATGGTGAGCTTCGCCGGCGTGGCGCCCATTCTCGTGCACCGGGCCGGGACCGGCGAGACCTTCGAGGTCTCGGGCGTGGGCCCGTACCCGCGGAAGGCCACGGCCGACTTCTTCCGCACCCACTGCGACGGCCAGATCCCGCCGGGCGTGCTCCGGACCGTGGTGCCGGCGTCGCCGGATTCCTGGTGCGTGGCGCTCGAGCGCTGGGGCACCTGGAGCTTCAAGGATGCGGTCGCGCCGGCCCTGGAGTGCGCCGAGCGGGGGTTTCCGCTCTCGACGTTCTCCGCCGCTATGATCAGCGGCAACGCCGACCGTTACCGGCGCTTCCCGACCGGAGCGGCGCTCTACCTGCCCGGCGGCGAGCCGCGCGCCCCCGGCGACCTCTTCGTCCAGGCCGAGCTGGCGGAGACCATCAAGCTCATGGTCGAGGCGGAGACGCGGGCTCGCCGGCGCGGGCGGGCGCGCGCGATCCGCGCCGCCCGCGATGTCTTCTACAAGGGTGAGATCGCGCGGCGGATCGTCGAGTTCCACGCCCAGGAGGGCGGCCTGCTCACCGCGGAAGACCTCGCCGACTTCCACGCCGAGGTGGCGCCCGCGCTCAGGGTCGGCTTCCGCGACTACGAGGTGGCGGCGTGCGGGTTCTGGTGCCAGGGTCCGGTGCTGCTCCAGATGCTCAACCTGATCGAGCCGTTCGACTTCGGGGCTCTGGGTCACAACTCCCCGCGCGCCCTCCACCTGCTGGTCGAAGCCATGAAGCTCGCCTTTGCCGACCGCGAGGCGTACTACGGCGATCCGCGGCATGTCAAGGTGCCGGCGGACGGGCTCCTCTCCAAGGCCTACGCCGACGCGCGGCGCGCGCTGATCCGCGAGGACCGCGCATGGCCCGAGATGCCGCCCGCGGGCGACCCCGATGCGATGAGCGCGGTGAGGAACGGGTCGAACGGGTCCACGAGGCCGCTCGGCGCGAGGGCGTCCGGCGCTCTCGATACGGCCTACGTCTGCGTCGTTGACACCCTCGGGAACGGCTTCTCGGCGACCCCGAGCGATCCCTCGGCGGATTCCCCGGTGGTGCCGGGCGTGGGCTGCGTGGTGTCGCCCCGCGGCTCGCAGGGCTGGCTCACGCCGGGACATCCGAGCGAGGTCGCGCCCGGCAAGCGGCCTCGCCTCACGCCCGCGCCCGCGATGGCCTTCCGCGGCGGCCGGCTCTTCATGCCCTTCGGCACCCCCGGCGGCGACGTCCAGCAGCAGGCCATGCTCCAGGTATTCCTCAACATCACCGCCTTCGGCATGCCGCCCCAGCAGGCGGTGGAGGCGCCGCGCGTGGCCACGCGGAGCTTCCCCGATTCCTTCTGGCCGCACGGGAACTCCCCCGGCCAGCTCGATGTCGAGCAGAGCATTCCCGTCGAGACGCGCGCGGGGCTGGCTGCGCTCGGGCATGCCGTGACCGAGCGCCCCGAGCGTGACTGGCGCTCGGGCGCGGTCTGCGCCATCGTCGTCCGGCCTGATGGCACGCTCATGGCGGGGGCCGATCCCCGCCGCGGGGCTGACGCCATCGGCTGGTAGCGCGGAGCGGGGCTCGACGCGTTGTCACGCCTGATGCGCGCGCTGGTTCCCGCGGCGGGGACGCTGCTGCTCGGATTCGCCGCCGCCCAGGCCCTCGCCCCGCTCCCGCTCCCACGCCAGCTCCCGTCCGCGGAGCGCGCGCGGCTCGAAGAGATCGCGAAGAACTCGTTCGCGTCGACGCGCGTGGAGCACGAACCCTATGCGGCGCAGCCGGATGTCTGGGAGTACCTGCTCGATCATCCGGAGTTCGCGACGCACGTCACGCGGGCGCTCAAGCTGGCGCGCTACCGCATCTGGCAAGACGCGTCGGGCCTGTGGCTGGACGACGGCTGGGGTGTGAAGGGCCAGTTCGCCTTCGTGCACGCGGAGCGGGGGGTGCGGGTCATGTACGCGCGCGGCCAGTTCGACCAGAAGTTCTTGCCGGAGATCCGCGGACAGGCCGTCGCCACCCTCGAGTACGCGTTCCGTCGCGACAGCGGGGGGCACACCACGGTCGCCACCGCGGCCAGCGGCTACGTCCAGGTGGAGAACCGGGTCTTGAACACGCTGGGCAAGGTGGCGGCGCCGATCGTGCAGGCCCGGGCCGACAAGGAGGCGGGGTACCTGCTCAGGACCTTCGCGCGGGTGACACGCGCGATCGAGGAGGACCCGGCCCGGGTCTATCAGCTCGTGAGCGAGCGATCCGACGTCCCCCACCACGAGCTGGAGGAGTTCCGCCGGCTCCTGCGGCTGCCGTGAGCACGCTCCCGGGAGCACGAAGAGCAGCGAGAGCCCGCGCACCGCGTAGTAGTAGAAGCTGAGCGGGCCCTTCCGCCCGAAGCGGTCGCAGATCCACCCGGAAGCGACGGCGCCGAGGATGTTCCACAGATACGGAGGTCAGCCATGCAAGTCCTGGTCGGAACAACCCTCATCGATGGCACGGGCGCCCTCCCGGTGCCCGACGCGGCCGTGGTCATCGACGGTGAGCGGATCATCGCCGCGGGCCCGCGTGGGAGTGCGCCGTGGCCGGCCCATGCCGAGGTCGTCGATCTGTCGGGCCTCACGCTCTTGCCCGGCCTCATCGACACCCACGATCACCTGGCCTCCCACGGCTACGCCCTCACGAAGCGCTGGGGGCTGGACGAGCCGGCGAGCACGACCCACCTGCGCACGGGCGGCGTGCTCGAGGAGACCCTGGCGATGGGCTACACGACGGTGCGGGATGCCGGCGGGCTGGACGCGGGCTTCAAGCTCGCCATCGAGGAGGGGCTGGTGAACGGGCCGCGCCTGTCGCTGGGCGTGAAGATCATCTCGCCCACGGGCGGGATCGGCGACCGCGTCAGCCCGTCGGGCCACAGCTGCTGGATGCCGCCGGATCCGACGCTGCCCGACAGCGTCGCCAACGGCGTCGACCAGGTGCGCGCCGTCGTGCGGACCATGGTGCGGGCGGGGGCGGACGCGATCAAGTGCGCCACCACCGGCGGCGCCAGCTCCCGGCCGGGACACGGCCCCCGGGACGCCGCCTTCACGCGCGAGGAGATGCTCGTGCTGGTCGAGGAGGCCCAGATGCTGGGCCGGAAGGTGATGTGTCACGCCCTCGGTGGGCCGGGCCTGCGCCTCGCGATCGAGGCCGGCGCCGACTCGATCGAGCACGGCTGCTACCTCGCCGAGGAGCCCGAGCTGGTCGCGATGATGGCCGAGCGCGGCACCTTCCTCACGCCCACGCTCCTGGTCTACGTCTACCACCGCGACAGCGCCGCGCCGCACGTCAGGCGGCGCGCCCGCGAGCTCTACGCGCTCCACCTCGAGAGCGTGCAGATGGCCCGCGCCGCCGGCGTGAAGATCTCTGCCGGGACCGACGCCGGCGGGCACGGCCATCCAGTCAACGCCCGCGAGCTCGAGTGCCTGGTGGAGGCGGGGATGTCGCCGATGGAGGCGCTCCAAGCGGCGACCGGCCTCGCCGCCGAATGTCTCGGGTGGGAGCGCGAGCTGGGAACGGTCCAGGCCGGCCGGCTCGCCGATCTGGTCGCGGTGGACGGCGATCCCCTGCGAGACATCACGCTCCTGCAACAGCCCGAGCGCATCAAGCTCGTGTGGAAGGGCGGGAGGATCTGCGTGGACCGGCGGATCGCGCGCGAGGTCGCCGTCGAGGCCTGAGGAGCCCGGCAGTGGATCCTGATCGGAAGAAACGCGAAGCGCGTTCCACTCCATTTCCCTCTCCCCCGTTGAGCCCGTTGGGGGAGAGGGTCAGGGTGAGGGGGAAACGCAGCGCCCCTATGCACCCTCACCCCAACCCTCTCCCTGGAAGGGAGAGGGAGCAGTGTTGGAGCGGTCCGGTCGCCTTGGCGGCGACGCCGCATCTGCCGATCCGGGTGGAATCGCCCTCTCGACTCGCGGCGGAGCCCGGTGATCACCCCCCGAGCGCCACCGGGAGGCGAGAAGACTACACGGGGTGCGCCTCGATCTTCTTGCGGAAGCCGATCTGGCCGCGCTTGGCGTCCACGACCACGGTGTCGCCCTCGGCGAAGGTCCCGTTCAGGAGCTGGAGCGCGAGCGGGTCCTGGACGAGGCGCTGGATGGCGCGCTTGAGCGGGCGCGCGCCGTACACGGGGTCGTAGCCCTCGCGCGCCAGCACCTCCTCGGTGGCGGGGGTCAGCTCGAGCGTGATGCGCCGGTCGGCCAGGCGCTTGACGAGGTGGCCCACCTGGATCTTGACGATGGCCGCGATCTCCTCCCGGCCGAGCGGCTTGAAGATCACGATCTCGTCGATGCGGTTCAGGAACTCGGGCCGCAAGGTCTGCCGCAGCGTCTCCAGCATGAGCGGTTGGAGCCGCTCGGGCTTCTCGTCCTCGCGGAAGAGGTGGCTCCCGAGGTTGGAGGTCATGATGACCACCGTGTTGCGGAAGTCCACCGTCCGCCCCTGGCCGTCGGTGAGCCGGCCGTCGTCGAGGAGCTGGAGCAGCACGTTGAAGACGTCGCCGTGCGCCTTCTCGATCTCGTCGAAGAGGACCACGGAGTACGGGCGGCGCCGCACGGCCTCGGTGAGCTGGCCGCCCTCCTCGTAGCCCACGTAGCCCGGCGGCGCGCCGATCAGTCGCGCCACGGTGTGCTTCTCCATGTACTCCGACATGTCGATGCGGATCATGGCGCGCTCGTCGTCGAAGAGGAACTCCGCCAGCGCCCGCGCCAGCTCGGTCTTCCCCACTCCCGTCGGCCCCAGGAACAGGAAGGAGCCGATGGGGCGGTTGGGGTCGGCGAGGCCCGAGCGGGCGCGCCGCACGGCGTTGGACACGGCGACGATGGCCTCATGCTGCCCCACCACGCGCCGGGCCAGGCGCTCCTCCATCTTGACGAGCTTCTGCACCTCGGCCTCGAGGAGCCGCGAGACGGGGATGCCCGTCCACTTGGCCACCGTCTCCGCCACGTCCTCCTCGTCCACTTCCTCCTTCAGCATCTTGCCGTGGCGCTGCATCTCGGCCAGGCGCGCGTTCTCGGCCTGGAGCTTCTTGTCCAGCTCCATCAGGATGGAGTAGCGCAGCTCGGCGGCCTTCTGGAGATCGCCCCTGCGCTCGGCGTCGGCCATGGCCGCGCGGGCCGCCTCCGCCTCCTCCTTGATCTTGCCGATCGCCATGATGGCGGCCTTCTCGGCCTGCCACTGGGCCTTGAGCGTCCGCGACTTCTCCGTGAGCTCGGCCAGCTCGCCGTCGAGCTTCTGCAATCGCTCCTGGGAGACCGGGTCGGACTCGCGGGCGACGGAGACGCGCTCGATCTGCAGTTGCATGATCCGCCGCTCGATCTCGTCGACCTCGTGGGGCATGGAGTCGATCTCGATCCGCAGGCGCGAGGCGGCCTCGTCGATCAGGTCGATGGCCTTGTCGGGCAGGAAGCGGTCCGAGATGTACCGGTGCGAGAGCACGGCCGCCGCCACCAGGGCCGAGTCCTTGATCTTCACCTTGTGGTGGACCTCGTACTTCTCCTTGAGGCCGCGCAGGATGGCGATGGTGTCCTCCACCGAGGGCTCGCGCACCATGACGGGCTGGAAGCGCCGCTCCAGCGCCGGGTCCTTCTCGACGTGCTTCCGGTACTCGTCGAGGGTGGTGGCCCCGACGCAGCGCAGCTCGCCGCGGGCGAGCGCCGGCTTGAGCATGTTGGCGGCGTCCACGGCGCCCTCGGCGGCGCCGGCGCCGACCAGGGTGTGCAGCTCGTCGATGAAGCAGATGATCTCGCCCTCGCTCTCGGTGATCTCGCGGAGCACGGCCTTGAGCCGGTCCTCGAACTCGCCGCGGTACTTGGAGCCCGCCACCATGGCGCCGATGTCCAGCGCGACCAGGCGCTTGCCCTTGAGCCCCTCCGGCACGTCGCCCGCGACGATGCGCTGGGCCAGCCCCTCGACGATGGCGGTCTTGCCGACGCCGGGCTCGCCGATCAGCACCGGGTTGTTCTTGGTGCGCCGCGAGAGCACCTGGACCACGCGCCGGATCTCGTCGTCGCGGCCGATGACGGGATCGAGCTTGCCCTTGCGCGCGAGGTCGGTGAGGTCCCGCGAGTAGCGCTGGAGGGCCTGGTACTTCTCCTCGGGGTTGACGTCCGTCACGCGCTGGCTGCCGCGCACCTCCACGAGCGCCTTGTAGATGGCCTCGGCGCCGGCGCCGTTCGACGCCAGGGCGCGGGCGGCGGGCCCCGCCTTGTCCTGCGCGATCGCGATCAGCAGGTGCTCGGTGGAGATGTACTCGTCCCGGAGCCGCTGGGCTTCGTCCCAGGCGCGGCTGACGACGCCTTCGAAGCGCGGCGAGGCGTACTGCCGGCCGCCGCCGCGGACCTTGGGCAGCTTGCCGAGCTCGGCCTCGATCTCGCGGCCGATCGCCTCCGGCCGCGCGCCGAGCTTGGCGAGGAGCGGCCCCACGATGCCTTCCTGCTGCTGGAGCAGCGCCAGGAGCAGGTGCTCGGGCTCGATGGCCTGGTGATTCCCCTGGTCGGCGAGCGACTGGGCAGTCTGCACGGCCTCTTGCGCCTTGACGGTCAGCTTGTCGAGTCTCATCCGGTGGTCTCCGCTCTGAGAGTTCGCAGCTCGCGGAACAGCTCCTTCTCCCGCGAGGTCAAGCGCGCGGGGAGCGCGATCTCCACGCGCACGTACTGGTCTCCGGCCCCTCCACCCTTGAGATGCGGCATCCCGTAGCCGGGAAGCCTGAAGACCCGGCCGCTCGAGGTCTCGGGCGGGATCTTCATGGAGACCTGTCCCTTCAGCGTCGGCACCGAGACCTCGGCGCCGAGCGCCGCGTCGTCGACCGGCACGGGGAGGTTCACGTAGAGGTCGTCACCCTTGCGCTCGAAGCGAGGGTCGGGCCTGACCGTGACCCTGAGGTAGAGATCGCCGCTGCCGCCGCCGGCCCGCGCTCCCTCACCCGCGATCCGGACGCGCGAGCCCGTGTCGACGCCGGCCGGGATCTTCACGTCGAGGTGGCGCCGTCCCCTGGCCCACCCGGTGCCGCGGCACTGGGGGCACGGCTGGCGGTTGACGTGTCCGGCCCCGCCGCAGGCCTTGCAGGGCTCGTCCAGCTCGAGCGCGATGGTCTTGCGCGTCCCGCGAAACGCCTCCTCGAGCGTGAGCTCGATCGCGGCCTCGGCGTCGCTCCCCTTGCCGCCGCCGAAGCCGCCCGAGCTCCACTCGGTGCCGCCCAGGTCGCCGAGGTCGCCGAACTCCACCTCGCTGAACCCACCGCGCCCACGCGCACCGCCGATCAGGTCGCCGAAGATGGACCGGAAGAAATCCGAGAAGCCCCCGGTGTCGCCGCTCCCGAACCGTACTTCTTGACCCTCGAACGGTGACCGGGCGCCGGCGCCGGCTCCAGCCCGCGCGTAGCGCTCCCAGTCCGGGCCCAGCGTGTCGTAGCGCTTGCGCTTCTCTGCATCCGAGAGCACCGCGTAGGCCTCGTTGATCTCCTTGAAGCGCTCGGCCTGGCCCTTGTTGACATCGGGGTGATACTTGCGCGCGAGCCGCCGGTAGGCCGCCTTGATCGCCTTGTCGTCGGCGCTCTTGGCTACGCCGAGGATCTTGTAGTAGTCCTTGTATTCCATGTGCTCAGAAAATAAAGCGGCGCTGGGGACTCTTCGAAGTCCGCGCCGCGCCCCCGGAAGTAGTGTAGCAGACGGGTAGCGATTCTGCGGGAAGGTCGCCTACAGCTTGCCCCCGGGGCCGGCACGCGAGGCGGGAGCGCCCTCTGGGCCACGGCCATGCCGGACGTCGGCTCGCGAGGTGATTGCGTCCGAGCGCCGGCCCTGGAGGTTGGAGATGCCTGCTATCCCTTGGCCACCGTGAACGCCACGTAGAGGGACTGCTGGCCTCGCTGGAGGAGCACGGTGATCCGATCGCCCTCTTTGATGTCCTTGGTCAGGCGCTCGAAATCCTGCAGGCTCCGCACGCGCTGCCGGTTCACCTCGCGGATCACGTCGCCGCGCTGCAGCCCGGCCTCCGCCGCGGGGCTTTCGTCCTCCACCGAGAAGACGAGGACGCCGTCCCCGCCGCGCACGTTGAGCTGGCGCGCGATGTCCGGGGTGATGGGCCGGACGTCCAGGCCGAGGAGCGTCTTGCTCTTGTTCGTCGACTTGAGCGCCACGTTGTCGTCGGGGGTCTCGCCGATCTTGATCTCGAGCGTCTTCTCGCCCTTGTCGCGCCACACCTTCAAGGGCACGCCCTTGCCCGGCGCCGTGAGGGCGACCGCCTTCTGCAGATCCTGGGGCGTCTCGACCTTCTTCTTGTCGAACTCGGTGACGATGTCGCCGGCGGCGATCCCGGCGCGGTCGGCGGGACTGTCCTGGACCACGTCGGAGATCAGGACGCCCTTGGCCTCCTTGAGGCCGAAGCCCTTGGCCAGCTCCGGCGTCATCGGCTGGATGGAGACGCCGAGCCAGCCGCGCGTCACCTTGCCCTTGGCGTGGAGCTCGGTGTAGATCCGCTTGGCCATGTTCACCGGGATGGAGAACCCGATGCCCACGTTGCCGCCCGAACGCGACAGGATGGCGCTGTTGATCCCGACCACCTCGCCCGACATGTTCACCAGCGGGCCGCCCGAGTTGCCCGGGTTGATGGCCGCGTCCGTTTGCAGGAAATCGTCGAAGGGCCCCTGGCCGATCGAGCGCCCCTTGGCGCTGATGATGCCCGCCGTGACCGTCTGCTGGAGCCCGAAGGGCGAGCCGATGGCGAGGACCCAGTCGCCCACCTTCAGCTTGTCCGAGTCACCGAGCGTGGCGGCCGGATAGGGACCGCCCCCCTGGAGCTTGAGCACGGCGAGGTCGGTTCGCCGGTCGGCGCCCACCACCTTGGCCTTGTGCTTCTTGCCGTCGGCCGTGACCACCTCGATCTCGCTGGCGCGCTCGACCACGTGCGCATTGGTGAGCACGATGCCGGAGGGATCCACGATCACCCCCGAGCCCAGGCTCTTCTGCACCTGCTCGCGCTCCGGGACCTCGCCGAAGAAGCGGCGGAAGAACTCCTCGCCGAAGAACTCCTCGATGGGTGTGCGGCCGGCCGCCCCGCGCGTCACCGTATTGATGTTGACCACGGCCGGGGCCACCGTCTCGGCCACCTGGGAGAAGCTCCCCGAGGGCACCGGCAGCGCGGCCGGGACGATCGGCCCCTGCACCCCCATCCGCGTCGGCTTCGGGTACGGCGGCGTGGCGAGATCCACGGCCCCGGCGCCCCACGTCCCCAGGCCGGCGCCGACCACCATCGCCATCAGGAGAAGGAAGACCAGCGTGCTGCGCTTGAGCGAGATCATCGATGACCCTCCACCGGATCGCCCGCGAGGAGCTGGCGGAGCCGATCGCCTTCCAGCGTCTCGCGCTGCTTGAGTTCGGCCGCCGCGTCCATCAGGACCTTCTTCTTGGTGCTGACCAGGTCGCGGACCCGGTCATAGATCCGGTCGATGATGGCCCTCGTCTCGTTGTCGATGACGCGGGCCGTGGCTTCGCTGTACTCGCGTTCCTGCCCGAACCCGGCGCCCCTCAAGAACATGGCCTGCTGGCCCCCGCCGAAGGTCATGGGTCCGAGCTGCTCGGACATGCCGTACTGCATCACCATCAGCCGGGCCATCTCGGTGGCGCGTTCGAGGTCGTTGTGGGCGCCCGTGGAGATCTCTCCGTAGACGACCTCTTCGGCCGCCCGCCCGCCCAGCAGGACCGCGATGCGGTCCTCCAGCTCGCTCCGGGTGAGGAGATAGCGGTCCTCGAGCGGGAGCTGATAGGTGGCGCCCAGCGCGCCCACGCCGCGCGGGATGATGGTCACCTTGTGCACGGGGTCGGCATGGGGTAGGGAGGAGGCGACCAGCGCGTGGCCGATCTCGTGGTGGGCCACGATGTCGCGTTCCTTCTCGGAAAGCACGCGGCTCTTCCGCTCGAGCCCGCCCACCACCCGGTCCACGGCCTCCTCGAGGTCCGCCATGTCGACCGCGTCCTTGCCCTTGCGCGCGGCCAGGAGGGCGGCCTCGTTGATGATGTTGGCGAGGTCAGCGCCCGCCATGCCCGGCGTGCGGGCGGCGAGCACGCGCAGGTCCACCGTGGGAGCGAGGGTCACGTTGCGCGCGTGGACGCGCAGGATCGCCTCCCGTCCCCTGACGTCGGGCTTGTCCACGACCACTTGACGGTCAAAGCGCCCGGCGCGCAGGAGAGCCGGATCCAGCACCTCGGGCCGGTTCGTCGCGGCCATGATGATCACGCCCTTCGAAGAGTCGAAGCCGTCCATCTCGGCCAGGAGCTGGTTCAGGGTCTGCTCCCGCTCGTCATGGCCCGACAGGAACCCGGTGGTGCCGGCGCGGGTCTTGCCGATGGCGTCCAGCTCATCGATGAAGACGATGCACGGCGCCTTCTCCTTCGCCTGCTCGAACAGGTCCCGGACCCGCGAGGCGCCGACCCCGACGAACATCTCGACGAACTCGGAGCCCGACAGGAAGAAGAAGGGGACATCGGCCTCGCCCGCCACGGCCCGCGCCAGAAGCGTCTTGCCGGTGCCGGGGGGGCCCACCAGCAGCACGCCCTTGGGGATGCGGCCGCCCAGCCGCTGATACTTCTTCGGGTTCCTGAGGAAATCGACGACCTCGACGAGCTCGGTCTTGGCCTCGTCCACTCCCGCGACGTCGGCAAAGGTCGTCTTCAGCTCCTTGCGGTCGTAGATCTTGGCCTTGGACCGGCCGAAGGAGAGGGCCTGGGTCGGTCCGCCCCCCATGCGGCGCATCAGGAAGATCCACAGACCCGCCATGATGCCGAGGGGGACGACCCAGCCGAAGAGCAGATCGCGCCAGAACGTGCTCTCCACGCGGCCCGAGTACTCGACCTTGGCCGCCTCCAGCTCTCTCAGCAACGCCGAGTCGTCGATGGCCGGGATGCGGTTGGTGACGAACGTGACGGGACCGGGCTCGGCCCCCAGCAAATGCCTCAGCCTGTCGCCGGGCCCCGGTACCGGCGCGGGCAGGGCGCCCGGTTTCAGCGTGCCCCGGACCTCGCGCTCGGTCAGCGAGACCTTGTCGACCTTGCCCTCCCGGAGCAGCGACATGAACTTGCTCATCGGGATCTCGACCGGGCGGGGCGCCACCAGCCACCCCTGGATCACGAAGAGCACGGTCAACGCGATGAAGAGGTAGAAGAGCGAGAACTGCGTTTTTTGCTGTAGTTTCATGCCAGGGACTCGAAAATCATGCTATCGGAACCCACCAGCACTGTCAAACCAGCGCCCCGAGATGTAAGTGTGCGGTCAGAAGAGCCTTTCGGCGCAGGGGTATGGCCTGGGCTGCGGGTGGCAGCACACACCCCCGGGGCACGGTCAGCGGATGGGCCGGAGCACGCGGTCGTGGACAGGGCAGGAGGTTTCGGACGGGGGGCGGCGCCCCCCTCCGAGGGTTCTCAGCACTTCTGGCCCTTGGCCAGCACGTAGTTCTTCATCTTGAAGGTGGAGTTGAAGTTGTCTTCCCAGACTTCCAGGGACACGCGCCCCACGGGATCCTTGCCTTCGAACACATTGAACTGGGCGCGGGTGGTGAACTCGGAGGCCGGCAGTCGCTTGGCCAGGAAGTCGCGCAGGCTCGTCTTGTCGACGAACAGGGCGAGTGTCTCGCTGATCGGCTGCTGCGTGGCGTCGCTCCCCGGCTTGAGCCAGCTCAGGATCACCGAGAAGCCGTAGACATCGGCGTCGGAGGCGATGCCCGTGAGCTGGGTCATCCGCCGCAACATGTCCACGCCGTACCGGGAGAACATGGCCGAGACGCGCCACTCCAGGGGGAGCTTTCCGAAGCGGCCGTCATCAGCCTGGTCGATGGAGATCCAGACCGACAGGTAACGGTCGTCCGACGCTGCGCCCTTCGGTTGCCGGAAGCCGATGCCGTTCTTCGTCACCCCGACCCAGGGCAGGCAGTGATAGATGTGCTCGGAGAACTGCAGCAGCTGTGTCTTGTACGTGGTGGCCAGGGTCCTGGCCTTGGCCGTCGAGTACTGCTCGAGCGGCGTGATCCCCTCCTCGGGCAACGCCAAGCAGGGGCCGGCGCTCCCCAGCAGGAGCCCGGCGGCCAGTGCGGCGGTGACCCAGCGACTCATGCGGCTAGTTCTGGAAGATCTGATTCGGGCTCACCGTGACCGCGTAGATTCCCCACCAGTTCTGCTTCTTGGCGTCGTCGAGGTCGGATCGGTACACCCTGGGATTGGAGCCGTCCTTGTTGTTCCGCATCGAGAAGAAGCTATGTTCGCCGGACGCCCAGTGCGTGGTGTGCTCCCGCCAGACCTTCCAGTCCTCGGACGTGGCGCACGCCCCGGTCAGGACCAGGACGGCAACGGTGAGTGTGGCCCCGGTGATTCGAGAACGCATGGCCCAGCCTCCTATGGGGTGAACTGCGGTGCGCTCCGCGCCCGGTAATGATACGGAACGGGCGTGGCCAACGTCAACACCCATTCTTTTTGCCCTTGCGGCGGCCGGGGCAGGTGAGGCATCCTGCAGCAGAGGATGGGTTTCATGGCCGCCATACCCTCTCGCGCGGCGCTGCTGGTGGAGACGTCGTGGCTCGCGGACCATCTCGGTGACCCGGGCCTCGCCGTGGTGGACATCCGGGGCTCCATCAAGCCGGCCACGGCCCCGAAGCCGCACTATGCTCCGAAGCGCGACGCCTACCTCGACGCCCACATTCCGGGCGCGGTGTTCGTGGACTGGACGGAGGACATCATCGAGCCGACGGCCCCCGTGCCCATGACGCTCGCGGGGCCGGCGCGATTCAAGGCGCTGATGGAGCGGCTCGGCATCGGCGATGAGACCGAGGTGGTCGCGTACGACGACAGCGGCGGACTGGCGCCCCGGCTCTGGTGGGCCCTCAACTACTACGGGCACGGTGAGGTCCGCCTGCTCGATGGCGGGTGGACCAAGTGGGTGGCCGAGGGGCGTCCCGTCACGGCGGCCCTCCCGGCGCCCGGAGCAGCCGTGTTCACGCCGCGCGTAGAGGCCGGATGGCGCGCCAGCATGGCCGACGTCAAGCGGGCCATGAACGAGGGGCGGGTCGCTCTCGTGGACTGCCGGAGCCCCGAGGAGTGGCGCGGTGAGATCGGGCGCGGCGAGCAGAAGGGGCGGATTCCCGCATCGAAGAACGTGCCGTCGGTGAAGACGCTCGAGGGCCAGTTCCGCACCTGGAAGCGGCCGGAGGAGATCCGGGCGCTCTACGCGGGCGGCGAGGTCACGCCCGATCAACCGGTGATCACGTACTGCAATGCCGGGGTGTCGGCCGCGGTCGGGCTCTTCGCCCTCAAGCTGGCCGGTTTTCCGGCGGTGACGAACTACGCCGGCTCCTGGTACGAGTGGGAGTCGGATCCGGCCAATCCGATCGAGAAAGGCTAGAGCGATGATAAGGGCCCATCTGCGGCGTTTCATCGGAGGGGGCCGCGGCGGCCCCCTCCGAAGCCTCCCCCAGGAATCGGTTGCGCGGGCGAAGCCCGCGCTCGAAGCGGAACCCTCATCACTGGGCGGTGTGGTTTGCGATGAGATCCGCGCCGCGAGTTCTCGCCTGCCACATGAGAGTGTTCCACTTTCGAGCGCCGGCTTTGCCGGCGCAACGACTCCTGGGGGGAGGTTTCGGAAGGGGGGCGAAGCCCCCCTCCGAGTGGAACGTACAGAGAGTACGCCTCGCGTGCGGCCGTCGGGCGCCGCCTTGCAGCTGGACCCTTCTCATCGCTCTAGCCAGGGCGCTTCTCCAACAGGCTCCCAGGGCCGGTGAGCGTGAGCGATCACCTGACCCTCTTCGAAGAGCCCGACGGCGTCCGGCGCCCGCTCCTGATCATGGCGTTCTCGGGCTGGAACGATGCCGCGGAGTCCGCCACCACCGCTGCCCGCTATCTGGCCCAGCTCTGGCCTTCGCGGCCCTTCGCGAACATCGATCCCGAGGAGTTCTACCACTTCGGGCTCTCGCGTCCTTACGTGCGCTTCAAGGCCGGTTCGCAGCACGAGCGCGAGGTCATCTGGCCGGCCACGGAATTCTCGGTCGCCCGGCCGCCCGCCCTGGATTGCGACCTGATCGTCGGCGTCGCCATCGAACCGCACCTCAAGTGGCGCACGTACTGCGCCGCCGTGCTCGAGCTGGCCCGGCGCTCCCGGGCCTCGCTGGTGCTGACTCTCGGCGCGCTTCTGGCCGAGGTGGCGCATAGCCAGCCCGTGCGCCTGGTGGGCGGGGCCCAGGACCCGGCGCTGGCGTCGCGACTCGGCATCCGTCCGTCGCGGTATGAGGGTCCCACCGGCATCGTCGGGGTGCTGAACACGCGCTGCCGCGAAGAGGGAATTCCCACGGCGAGCCTCTGGGCCAATGTGCCGCACTACGTCTCCGGCATCGAGAATCCCAAGGCGGCCCTGGCACTGGTCCGGCGCGTGCTCCTGCTGCTCAACGCCGAGGCGGACCTGTCCGATCTCTCCGAAGCCGCCCGCCAGTTCGAGCAGAACCTGAACGGGATCGTGGCCCAGAACGCGAAGATCGCCGAGTACGTGGCGAAGCTCGAGCGGAAGAAGCCCGAGGACGACGACGGCGGTCAGCGCGACGAGCTGCCTCCTTCGGGCGACCTCGTGGCCGAGATCGAGCAGTTCCTACGCCAGCAGCGCCCCGAAAGCTCCTGAGCAGGTCCTCCTCCTCGCCCCAGCACACCCGCGTCGCCCCTGACCGCTGGCGCCGGGCCCGCCGCGGGCAGGCCGGGGCGCCCTCCTCACCCCAAACTACAAATGGGGTTCGGAGGGCATCCCCGGCCCGCCCGCGGCGGTCCCGGCGCCAGCGGCGCGTCGCGATTCTGTACCCGCGGTGGCTCCCGCGTTCTTCGGGGGGCTCGCTGGCTCCGGGTAGAGTTTTGTCGTGCGACCGTTGAGGTGGGGGCTTGGCGCTGCGCTGCTGCTGAGTGCCGTGGCGCCGGCGGTTGCGCTGGAGGTTCGGGTCGAGCCGGCGTCGCCGCGTCAGGGGGAGGTCGCCGTGGTCTTCGTGGCCGGCGCGCGCGGCGCCCGGGAGGTGGAGGGCAGCCTCGGTGGCCGGCCGCTCCACTTCTTCCCTCACGGTGAGGAGTATGCCGCGCTGGCCGGCATCGACCTCGAGGTCAGGCCCGGCAAGGTTGCGTGGCGCGTCGGTGTCGTGGACGCGCGGGGCGTCGCGCGCGCGGCCGCGGGGAGCCTCGGGATCAGATCACGCGAGTTCCGCGTTCAGCGGCTCACGCTTCCCAAGCCGATGGTGGACCTCGATCCCGAGGCCGAGCGTCGCGCCGCGACCGAGGCCGCCCGCCTGCGCACGCTCTATCAGACGGTCAGCCCCGAGCGCCTGTGGCACGGCCGCTTCGCGCGGCCGGTGGGCGGCGACGATCCCGGTGAGGGGTTCGGCTCGCGCCGGATCATCAACGGCCAGCCGCGCATGCCGCACTCGGGCGTCGACTTCGCGGCTGAGCGCGGCGCCCCCGCCATGGCGGCGAACCGCGGCCGCGTGGCCCTGGTCGGCGACTTCTTCTTCGCCGGCCGCCTCGTCGTGCTCGATCACGGCCTCGGGCTCTACACGCTCTATTTCCACCTGGACCGCGCGGACGTCGCAGAGGGGACCCTGGTCGAGCGCGGCGAGCCGATCGGCGTCGTCGGCGCCACCGGCCGCGCCACGGGGCCCCATCTGCACTGGGGCGCTCAGCTCGGCGCCTCGCGCGTGGATCCTCTCGGACTGCTGTCCATGGCTGTCAGCGACGAGTAGCGGAGTGTGACCGTGACCCTCACAGGCTGATGCGCTCGCGGAGCCGCCGCGCCTGCCGGCCGAGCGCGCGGGTGGACCAGACCGTGGCCAGCGAGTGCGCCATGAGGCCGTAGACGCGGACGCGCGGCAGCTTGACCGTGAGTGCGGGATCGAGCCAGTTCGGGGTGCGGGCCAGGAGATCGAGCGTGCGAAGCCCGATGAGGAGGGGCCAGGCGCAGGCCAGCCGCATGCGCGTTTCGGCCTTCGGGATGGCGAAGGTGTATTGCCAGCCCGCCTCGTAGTGGTCGAGCGCGATGCCGAGCAGTTGAACCAGGAGCGGCCGCACGCTGGTGGCCGCCGACGGGTCGAGCAGATCGCGGGGCGAGAGGCCCAGCGCGGCCAGTTCCTGGCGCGGCAGATAGCAGCGCCCGTGCCGGAGGTCGCGGGGCACATCGCGCAGCACATTGGTGAGCTGCAGCGCCTTGCCGAAGCGGATGCCAAGCTGCCGCATGGCGGGCAGATCCCAGCCCCGGAGCCGCGGTCGGTGCGCCGCGTGCACGTCGGTCCAGAACTCCCCGACGCAGCCTGCGACCAGGTAGGTGTAGCGGTCCAGGTCCTGGTAGGTCTCGAGTGCGGCGAGCTTGCCCTCGTCCTCGCCCGGAAACAGGCGCAGGTCCTGCGTCATGCCTTCGATGATCGTCTCGATGACGGCGCGCACGCGATCCCGGTCCTCCGGGGGGAGTGCCCGGTAGGCCGCCAGGCAGTCGGGGAGCCGCTCGAGCAACTGGCGCTCGGCCGGCAGCGACCGGGCACCGGCGGCGGCGGCGATGTCGGCGAGCCGCTGGGGCTCCGGCCCGGTCATCTCCGCCCGGAGCTCCTCCAGGTGGGTGATCCGGGCGCGGCGTTCGATGAGACGCGTGTCGGCGATCGTGTCGGCCGCGCGCGCGAGGAGGTAGGCGAGCCCGATGGTGGGCCGGATGGCGGACGGCAGGACGGCCAGCGAGATGTAGAAGGAGCGGCTGACCCGTTTCAGCAGGGCGGAGGTGAGATCGCCTCCGGCCACGGACGCGAGAGGGCTGTCGGAGAATCGCTCCTGGTCAGAGCGATGAGAAGGGTCCAGCTGCAAGGCGGCGCCCGACGGCCGCACGCGAGGCGTACTCTCTGTACGTTGAGCGTGCGGCCGAGGGCGCCAACGCCGCAGATGGGCCCTTATCATCGCTCTAGGGGGTACCGGGCCGAGTGGTGAGCCAGGGAAGGCCGAGAGCGAGGTCCGACGAGGTCAACCGGCCTGCCCCTAGTCGAGCTCCATGGGGTTGATGGGCTTGCCCGGCTGATCCTTGGCCTTCTTCAGCCCCTCCTGGAACTTCCGGTCCAGCACCTTGCCCTTGGACTGCTCGGCCTTGAGCTGCTCCTTGAAGAGCTGCTCCCGCTTCGCCGCCTGGCCGCCGAGCGAGGAGAGCGCCTCGTCCAGGCCCAGTCCCGAGCGATGTCGTGGCGGTGGTTCGTGGGCGATCACGGCTTCCAGCGCGGGATCGATCGTCAGCCGGCCATTGCAACAGGGGCAGGTGATGATGAAGGTCGCCATGCCCCTACGCTACCAGAAAACCGCGCTCTCCGCAGGGTCTGAACACAGGAATCTAGAGCGCGAGGTACTGGTGGCGGATGGACTCGTCCTCCCGGAACTCGCGGGCGGCGCCGTGGTAGCGGATCTGTCCCTTCTCGAGGACATAGACGCGGTCGGCCAGATCCAGGGAGAAGCCGACGTTCTGCTCGGCGAGGAGAATGGTGAGGCCGTGAGACTTGAGCCGGTCGATCTGCGCCTTCAGATGCTCCACCACCAGCGGCGCCAGCCCTTCCGACGGCTCATCGAGCAGAAGCAGCTCGGGGTTGCCCATGAGCGTGCGCGCGATGGTGAGCATCTGCTGCTCGCCGCCCGAGAGGAAGCCGCCCTGCCTGTCCACCAGCTCGCCGAGCTTGGGGAAGAGGTCGATGACGCGCTCGACCGTCCAGCCGCCGCCGCGGCTCCGGCTGGCGACATCCAGGTTCTCCCAGACGGTGAGCTCGGCGAAGATCCGCCGATCCTCCGGGACGAACCCGATGCCAGCCTTGGCGATCTGGTACGGCGCCTTGCCGGTGATGTCCTCGCCCTTCCAGATGGCCCGCCCGCGGCGGGGCGGCGTCAGGCCCATGATGCTGCGCATGGTCGTCGTCTTGCCCACGCCGTTGCGGCCGAGCAGGCCGACACACTCGCCGGGCGCCACCTCGAGGGAGACGCCGAAGAGCACCTGGGAGAGCCCGTAGAAGGTGTGGAGGTCCTCGACGACCAGAACCGGCGTCGCCGTCACCGGCTCTCTCCCAGGTAGACGCGGCGGACCTCGGGGTCCCGGCGCACCTCGCCCGGCGCGCCGTCGGCGATCACCTTCCCCTGGTGCAGCACCGTGATGCGATGGGCGATGGAGAAGACCACCGCCATGTCGTGCTCCGTGAAGAGCAGGGTGAGCCCCCGCTCGGCGGCGATGCGCTCGATGAGCCGGATGGACTCGCGGGTCTCGGTCGCGGACATGCCGGCGGTGGGCTCGTCCAGCAGCAGGATCTCCGGCTCGAGCGCCAGGGCGAGGCCCAGCTCGAGCTGCTTCTGATTGCCGTGAGAGAGGAAGCCCGAGACCTCGCCCGCCTTGTCCAGGAGCCCCACCGAGTCCAGGAGCGTCTCGGTCTCCTCCCGGTAAAGCCGCTCGACGGGTGTGAAGAGGTTCCAGCCGCGGCTGCGGTGGGAGAGGAAGGCCGCCTGGATGTTCTGGTACACGGTCAGGCGCGGAAAGATGTTGGTGCGCTGGAAGGACCGCCCCATGCCGAGGCGGCAGAGGTCGTGGGGAGCGATGCCGGTGACGTCGCGCGCCTTGAAGATCACCCGGCCGGCGTCGGGCGTCAGATGCCCGGTGACCAGGTTGAAGAGCGTGGTCTTGCCGGCGCCGTTGGGACCGATGATGGCGCTGATGGAGCCCTGGGGCACCGTGAAGCTCACGCCGCCCACGGCCTGGAAGCCGTCGAAGCTCTTCCGGACGTCGCGGACGTCAAGCACGGGCCCGGCTCCGTCCCCACCGGCGCCACAGCGCGGCGGCGGCTCCGGCGAGGCCGCCGGGGAAGGCGAAGAGCAGGAGGACGAGGATCGTGCCGAGGATCAAGGGCCAGTACTCCGTGTAGGAGACGATCTGCTGGTTGAGCCAGAGCAGCACCATCGCCCCGACGGCCGGACCGAAGAAGGCGCCCATGCCGCCGAGCAAGGTCATGATCAGCACCTCGGAGGACTTGGTCCAGTACGCGAAGTCGGGGAAGACGCCCCGATTGAAGATGCCGAAGAGGCCCCCTGCCAGCCCCGCGAACGCGCCGGCGAGCACGAAGGCGGCCAGCTCGTAGCGGCGCACATTGACGCCGATGAACTCGGCGCGCTCCGGGTTTTCCCTGATGGTCGTGAGCATCCGGCCGAAGGGCGAGCCGACGATGCGCCGGAGCATCCAGAGGCAGAGCCCCACCGACGCCAGGGTGAGAAAGTAGAAGTACTCGGAGGTGCGGTAGCCGCCCACGAAGGGTAGCAGGCCCGCGAGGCGCTCGAGCCAGCCGAAGTCCGGGTAGGGGATCTCCGGCATCCCCTGCTCGCCGCCCGTCACCTCGTTCCACTTGAAGCAGATGGCCCAGACGATCTGGGCGAAGGCGAGCGTCAGCATGGCGAAGTAGATCCGGGTCAGGCGCACGCAGAAGAAGCCGAACAGCGCGGCGAAGGCGGCCGCGACGACGGCGGCGGCGGGGAAGGCCAGGAGGAAGGACGCCCCGGCCTTTTTCATGAGGATGCCGGTCGTGTAGGCGCCGATGCCGAAGTAGGCCGCGTGGCCGAAGGAGACGAGCCCCGTGTAGCCCACCAGGAGGTTCAGGCTCGTGGCGAACAGCGCCCAGATCGCGACGTCGTTGGCGAGGAACGTGTAGAAGCGCGTGCCCACCGCCGGCACGGAGAACATCGCGAGGAGGACGAGGAACCCCCAGGGGATCCGTCGAGTCATGTCAGGGGTCGCCCGAGGAGGCCCCACGGCCGGATGATCAGCACCGCCGCCATCAGGACGAAGACCGAGAAGATGGAAAAGCGCGGGATGAAGAGGATGCCGAAGGAGAGCACCTGCCCGTAGACCAGGGCGCCCAGGAAGGTGCCCCAGAAGGAGCCCAGGCCGCCGATCACCACCACGATGAAGGCCTCCACGATCATCTCGGTGTCCATGCCCGGGACGATGGTCTTGACCGGCGTCACCAGCGCCCCGCCCAGGCCGCCGAGGAAGGAGCCGATCATGAAGACCACCATGTAGAGGCGGTTCACGTTGACGCCGAGGGCGCCCAGCGTCTCCCGGTCGAGGGCGGCCGCCCGGATGAAGCGACCGGTCCGCGTCCGGTGGAGCACGAACCAGAAGACGAGCGCGATGGCCGGCCCCAGCAGCAGGACGAACAGGTTGTAATACGGCACCAGCGTGCCGAGGAGCGTGAAGGAGCCGGCGAGCCCCGGCGGCCGGCTCACCGACTTCTGCTGGGTTCCCCAGAGGAGCTTGGCCGCGTCGCTCAGGATGAGCACGAGCGCGTAGGTGAAGAGGAGCTGGTAGAGCTCGTCCTTCGCGTAGAGATGGCGGAAGAGGAAGCGCTCGATCAGGCCGCCCAGGATCGCCACCCCGAGCGCCGCGCCCAGGACCGCCCACCAGAAGCGCCCCGGACCCGTCCCGAACCACTGGACGAACTGGTAGGCGCCATAGGCGCCCAGCATGTAGAAGGAGCCGTGGGCGAAGTTGAGCACCCGCAGGACGCCGAAGATGAGCGAGAGGCCGGAGGCGATCAGGAAGAGGAACATGGCGGCCGTGAGGCCGCTCAGCGACTGGGCGAAGATGAACGAGAGATCGGGCATGGAGTTCGCCCCCTCACCCTGCCCTCTCCCCCGCGACAGGGGAGAGGGATCCGGAACCCTCTCCCCTCAGGGGAGAGGGCAGGGTGAGGGGGCTTCGGCCGCTAGTCCATGAACTTGGTGGGGTCGACGTAGACCGCCGGCTTCATGATCGGGAACGGGTACTTCGGATCCTTCACCGTCTTGCCGTAGATCTGCGCGCGGTTGGCCTGATGGTCCTTCTCGCGGATGGTCAGCTTCCCGTGAGGTGTGTCGATGGTGAGCCCCAGAAGCGCCTTGGAGACCTTGTCCGAGTCCGTGCTGCCCGCCTTTTTGATCGCCTCCGCCAGGGCCTCCATGCCGATGTAGCCCTGGATGGCCCAGGAGGACGGGTACTCGTCCTTCAGATACTTGCTGACACGCGCCACGTAATCCCGGTGGGCGGGTGGGCCCTCGGTCCAGTAGAAGGCGTCGTACGAGTTGCCCCAGATGCCGACGGGGTAGTCCGCGCCCATCGTCTTCGTGGTCTCCGGTGAGGCGGCCTCGCCGGCCCCGAAGAAGTTGTACTTGATAGCCTCGAAGTAGCCGAGGGGCTTGGCCTGCTTCGCGAAGGTGACGAAGTGGCCGCCCCAGAGCGAGGAGAAGACCGCCTCGGGCTTCTTGGCCATCTGGGCGTTGATGAAGGGCGTGTAGTCCGCCTCGCCCAGCTTCGGCCACTGCTGGTCGACGATCTCCACGTCGGGCTTGATCTTCTTGATGTACTCGACGAACGCCTTGGTCACGTCCTGGCCGTAGGCGTAGTCGGGGCTGATCGTGGCCACGCGCTTGACGCCCCACTTGGCGATCAGCTCGGCCGCCGTCCGCCCCTCGATGGTCGTGGTCGAGGCCACGCGGAATACGTAGGGATGGAGCTTGTCGGGCGCGGTGAGCTGGTCCGTCTTCGGGATGGGCGCGATGAAGACGATCTTGCTCTCCTTCGCAACCACCGAGACCGCCGGCCCCTCGGCCGAGGTCAGCGTGCCGACGAGGAAGTCCACGTTCTCCCTCAGGATCAGCTCGCGCGAGACGCGCACGGCCTCGTCGGCGTTGCCCTTGGTGTCGCGCGGGAGCAGCTCGATCTTGCGGCCGAGGACGCCGCCCTTGGCGTTGAGCTCGTCCACGTACATCTGGGCGCCCTTGAGCGCGGGCTCGCCGAAGAGGGCGCCGGGCCCGGACAGGATCATGGGGAAGCCGACCTTGATCGGCTTCTGGGCATCGGCGGTGAGCGGCGCCGCCAGCGCGAGCGCCATGAGCATGGTCAGGATACGAATGGTCATAGAGGTCTCTCCTTGAGTCGGTGGGCCTTCCTCAGCGCACCGGCAAGCCGGGCACGAGCACGCGGATGCGGTATACGGAGGTCGACGCCGTGATGTAGAGGCTCCGGTAGTCCGCGTCGCCCCACGCGAAGTTGGCGGTGTGCTCGGGCACGTGGATGACGCCGACGCAGAGCGCGTCGGGAGCGAAGACATGGATGCCGCCCGGGCCGCAGCAGTACACGTTCCCCGCCGAATCGATCTTCATCCCGTCCGGCGCGCCCGCGCCCTCGCCCACCGTCTCCGCCCACACGCGGCCGCCCGAGGGCGCGCCGTCGGCCTCGACGTCGAACACGCGGATGTGCCGGCGGGCGGTGTCGTTGATGAAGAGCCGGCGGCCGTCCAGGGAGAAGCAGAGGCCATTGG
>WNGA01001580.1_pt1 | contig 34814 bp, 33 predicted proteins | sample 5400061 | NCBI WGS metagenome assembly WNGA01 (sample SAMN13153366, study PRJNA577476) | soil metagenome | isolation source: 100 cm soil or saprolite under grassland replicate 2 | place: USA:California | collected 2016-06-15
GCCGCTCCTCCTGGCGGATCATGAGCTGGCCCCGCTTGGCGGACGAGCGCCAGTGGACCTTGCGCAGGTCGTCGCCGTCCCGGTAGTCGCGGGTGGTGTAGAACTCGTCGCCCTGGCTGAACAGGTGGCGCACCCGGGTCGTCGACGCGCTGGCCAGCTCGCCCCCGAGCGACGGCGGCGGCAGCGTCTCGACCCGCGGGTGGACGACCACCTCGGAGGTGCCGGCCAGCTCGGAGGTGACCTGCGCGAGGCCGAACGGGTCGGAGAGGCGCACCAGCAGCGGCCCGATCGTATAGCGCCCGCGCGCGCCGGCGGTCAGGTCGTAGCTGAGCCGCTCGTTGTCGTCGCCGCCGATGCCGGGGATCACGAAGCGGGCGGGCGGGCCCAGCTGGTAGGGCAGGCGGTCCTCGAGCAGCAGCACGCCGGTCTCGAGCCGGCCGAGGTTGCGCAGGCGGACCGTGACCGAGATGTGGCCGCCGACCGAGGTGCGCACCGGGCGCAGGGAGCGGCTGCAGGCCAGCCGGTAGGTCCCCCAGCGGACGATCAGGAGGCCGCCGACCGGCAGCAGCAGGGCGGCCACCGCGAGCATGTAGAGCTCGGAGATGCCGGTGAACCGTCCGGCCACGTACAGCGCGAGTCCCGCGGCGGCGAAGCCGACGGCTCGCGGGGTGAGCACCCGCAGCATCAGGCCTGGCCCCGACCGCGGATGGGGATCGGCACGAAATCAACGATGTCGCCGAGCACGTCGCTGGCGTTGCGGCCGATCATCTGCGCCTCGGGCGAGGGGATGAGCCGGTGGGCGAGCACGGGGACCACCAGCTCCTTGATGTCGTCGGGAACGACGTAGTCGCGCCCCTCCGCGGCGGCCGAGGCACGGCAGGCCCGCAGCAGGGACAGGGCCGCGCGCGGGCTGGCGCCGAGGGCGAGGTCGGCGTGGTCGCGCGAGGCCCGTACCAGGTCGACGATGTAGTTCTTGAGGCTGCCGGCCACGTGCACGGTCTTGCAGCTGTCGATCATCGCGCCGACGGTGGGCGCGTCCGCCACCGGCGAGATGTCGTTCAGCTGGGAGCTCTGGCCGTGAGAGTTGAGGATGTCGACCTCGGCCTGGCGGGTCGGGTAGCCGATCGCCAGCTGCAGCATGAAGCGGTCGCGCTGCGCTTCGGGCAGAGGGTAGGTGCCCTCGTGCTCGATGGGGTTCTGGGTGGCGATGACCATGAAGGGGACGCCGAGCTGGTAGGTGACCCCGTCCATGGTCACCTGACGCTCCTCCATGGACTCCAGCAGCGCCGCCTGCGTCTTCGGCGAGGCGCGGTTGATCTCGTCGCCGACGACGATGTTGGCGAAGATCGCCCCGGGCTTGAACTCGAAGTCGCCCCGCTCCTGGTTGTAGACGCTCACCCCGGTCACGTCGGAGGGCAGCAGGTCGGGAGTGAACTGGATGCGGCGCACCGAGCAGTCGATCGAGCGGGCGAGCGCCTTTGCGAGCATGGTCTTGCCGACCCCGGGAACGTCCTCGATGAGCACGTGCCCCTCGGCCAGCAGGGCGACCAGAGCGAGCCGCACGATCTCTGGTTTGCCCTCGATAACGCGCTGGATATTGGCCCGGATCTTCTCGAAGGTGGCGGCGAGGGCGTCCATGCCGCCGATGTCTGGCCGGGTTGTGGCCACCGGGCGGGCTCCTTTCCTGAAACTACTGGCCTTCGATTCTAGGTGGCTCGCACAAGAAGCGTGGTTCTCCCGCTGCCGTCGCGCCGGTGGAACACCAATACAACTACAACGTACCCCGCCCTGGCGTTCCCAGGCCCGGAGGCCCGCTCGGTTAAGCTTGCACGCGTGGGGCACGCGTCTGAGACCAGAGCCAAGCTGCTCGCCGCCTCCCGGCGGGCCTTCGCCGAGCTGGGCTACGCCCGCGCCCGGGTCGAGGACATCGTGACCAGAGCGGGGGTCGGCCACGGCACCTTCTACGCCTATTTCCCCAATAAACAGGCGGCGCTGGCGGCGCTGATGCGCGAGCACGCCGGTACGCTCGAGGAGCTGGCCAGCCAGCCCTGGCGCGCCGGCGACGTGCGCGCGAGCCTGGCCCAGGTGCTCGGCGGCCTCGCCGACCTCTACGACCGCGACGCCGACATGGTGGGGCTGTGGACCGAGGCGGCCGCCAACAACCCCGATCTCGCCAAAGTCCTCGACGAGGTGCGCGGGCAGTTCGTCGATCGCATCGCCCGCAACGTCGAGCGTGCGCAGGCGCAGGGCGTGGCCCGGGACGTGCACGCCCGCACCGCCGCCGTCGCCCTGGCCGCCATGGCCGAGCAGACCTTGTTCCTGCGCGCGGTGCGCCGCGAGCCGCTCGATCGCGACGTGACGGTCGAAACGCTGGCGGATCTGTGGCATCACGCTCTCTACAAGACCGAATAGTGCCATCATGCGTAATTGTCGCCGTCCGCGCGCCGGAGCGCTCGCTCCGTTCCGGTGGACGCGATACGTTTCAGTCGCTCGAGGCGGGTGATCTCCGGGGGAATCAGGAGCGAGGCGGAGGACGACGTGAGCGACGTTCGCGACGCCGGGCGGCGGCTCGCCGGCTATGGGCCTGCCGAGGTGTGGCTGTGTCGGGGTGACATCACGGAGCTCGAGGTCGACGCGATCGTGAACGCGGCCAACAACCAGGGCTGGCTCGGGTCCGGCGTCGCCGGGGCGATCCGGCGCGCGGCCGGGGACGACGTGGAGCGGGAGGCGGTCGCGCAGGCGCCGTGGCCGCTGGGGGACGCGGTCCGCACCGGGCCGGGCAGGCTGGCGCGCCGGGGGGTCAAGGCCATCCTGCACGCCGCGGCGATGGCGCCCGGCGAGCCGGCGACCGCCGCGGCGGTGGGCGGCGCCACCGAGGCCTCGCTGCGGCTGGCGGCGGCCGAGGACCTCGCGAGCATCGCCCTGCCCGCCCTCGGCACCGGGGTCGGCGGCCTCGACTACGCCTCCTGCGCCACGGCGATGGGCGGGGCCCTGCGGCGTCACTTCGATGGAGGGCGGACCGCGCCGCGCCTGGTGGCGTTCGTCCTCTTCGACGCGGCCGCGCTCGAGGAATTCGGATCGGAGATCATCGGCGCCCTCCGGATGGACGCCTGATGCGGGCCGGGGAGTTCGGCGACCACCCGGCAGTGGAGATCGAGGACGACGACAAGTACCTGGCCGCGCTCCACGAGACCTCCGTTGCGCTGCGCGAGCACATGGAGGCCAGCGGCCTGCTCGAGCAGATCGTGGCGCGGGCCGCCCAGGTGGTGGGGACCTCGCACGGCTACATCTGCCTGCTGGAGCCCGAGACGGACGAGATGGTCCTGCGGGTGGGCGTCGGCGCGTTCGCGAGCTTCATGGGCCTGCGCATGGTCAGGGGCGAGGGCCTCTCCGGCGAGGTGTGGGAGCGCGGCGGGCCGGTCGCCGTCGCCGATTACGACACCTGGAGCGGCCGGGTGGAATCCATCCCGCTCGGGCTGTTCCACGCCTCGCTCGGCGTGCCGCTGCTCTCCGACGGCCAGGTGACCGGCGTCATCGGCCTGGCCCTGTCCGACCCGGGCCGCCGCTTCAGCGAGGCCGAGGTGGAGCAGGCCAGCCGGTTCGGCGAGCTGGCCGCGATCGCCCTGCAGAACGCGCGCATGTACGCGGAGGCCAAGCAGGAGGTCGAGGAGCACAAGCGCACCGAGGAGCGGCTGCGCCAGGCGGAGGCACGCTACCGGACGCTGATCGAGCAGATCCCGGCGGTGGTCTACACCGAGCGGTTCGCCTTCGGCGGCGCCCGCATGTACCTCAACCGCCACATCGAGCCGATGCTCGGCTACCCGGCGGAGCGGGCCGAGCAGCCGAACTTCTGGAGCTCGCTGCTGCACCCCGACGACCGTGACAAGGTGCTGGCCGAACAGGCTCGCTGCGAGCAGGCAAGCGAGCCCTTCGCCATGGAGTACCGCGTCTTCCACCGGCACGGCCGCGTGGTCTGGGTGCGCGACCAGTGCCTGCTGGTCCGCGGTGACGCGGGCGAGCCGCTGTTCTGGCAGGGCGTGGTCTTCGACGTCACCGAGACCCGGCGGATCGAGCAGGCCACCAGGGAGGCGTTCGAGCGCGAGCGCGAGGCGGCGCAGCGGCTGCGCGCGCTGGACGAGATGAAGAACACCTTCCTGGACGCGGTGTCCCACGAGCTGCGCACGCCGCTTGCCGCGGTGGTGGGGATCGCCCTCACCCTGCAGCGCGCCGGCTCCAGCCTCGCCGAGGCCGACGTCGGCGACCTGCTGGCGCGCCTGGTCGGCAACGCCCGCAAGCTGGATCGGCTGCTCACCGACCTGCTCGACCTGGACCGGCTGAGCCGCGGGATCGTCGACCCCAAGCGCCGGCCCACCGACGTCGGCAGGCTGGTGACCCGGGTGGCCGAGGAGTGGAGCATGCTCAACGAGCGTGCGCTGATCATCGAGGCCGAGCAGGTGGTGATCTCGCTGGACGCCGGCAAGGTCGAGCGCATCGTCGAGAACCTGCTCGCCAACGCGGCCAGGCACACGCCACGGGACACCAGTGTGTGGGTGCTGGTCAGGCGCGACGGCGGCGGCGTCCAGATCGCGGTCGAGGACGCCGGCACCGGCGTGCCGCCCGAGCTGCGCGACAGCGTGTTCGAGCCCTTCAGCCAGGGCCCGAGCACGCCAACCCATTCCCCCGGGGTGGGCATCGGCCTGTCGCTGGTGGCCCGCTTCGCGGAGCTGCACGGCGGCCGCGCCTGGGTCGACGACCGCCACGGCGGCGGCAGCTCATTTCGCGTCTATATCCCGGACGTTCCCTCGCGGTAGGACGACGGTGTGCAGGGGGTTTGAGCGCCGGCCTCGAGGCGGGACGCCCCGTTATACTTCCAGCACGTCTCCTGATCGCTACAGCGGGAGCCCATGGTGGAGCGAGCACTGGTCCTGAATGCGTCGTACCAGCCGATCTGCGTCGTGCCGGTGCGACGGGCGGTGGTGCTCGTCCTCAAGGAGAAGGCTGACGTGCTGGTCCCGGGCGCCAAACCGGTTCGCGGCGCCAATCTGGTGCTGCAGGCGCCGAGCGTGATCCGCCTCCGGTACTTTGTGAAAGTGCCGTTCCGGGCACGGGCGGGCCTATCGCGGCGAGCGGTGTTCGTCCGCGACGACCACATCTGTCAGTACTGCGGTGAGCGAGCCGAGAACGTCGACCACGTCGTCCCGCGATCGCGGGGCGGGCGTCACATCTGGGAGAACGTGGTGGCGGCGTGCCGGCGCTGCAACAGCCACAAGGAGGACCGTCTTCCGCACGAGGTCGGTCTCCGGTTGCGCCGCGAGCCGCGAGCACCCAAGGAGACGCTGTGGATCGTGATCGCGGTCGGCCATATCGAGCCCGGCTGGGCCCCCTATCTGGGGCTCGAGCCGGACGCCGTGCCGGCCTGAGCCAGCTCGGAGCCGCCGCACGGCGGCTCCGTCAGGCACCCGCGCACCCACCACCATGGCTAGGCCGCCTCTGGGCCCGCGCCATGCCGTGGGCGCTTCCGGTCATGGCCGGCGTGCTGGGCGCGCTGCTGGCGGTCGGCCTCCTGGCGCACCTGGACGCGCGCGTCGGCCCGGCCACCGTGCGGCTGTCGGCCCGGCCGGCGCTCGCGGGCTCGAGCCGGCTGGCGGTGCCGCCGTTCGGCGCTGTCGTCGCCCGCACCCATCTCGGCCCGCTGGAGTTTCGCGCCACCCTCGACGACGTCGACGTCAAGGCGCTCGGCCAGCTCATCGAGCGCAGTCCGCGCTCGGTCGGCCAGGCCGACCTCGACGCCACGCTGCGCCCGCTCGAGCAGCAGGCGCGGCGGGCCGCGGCGCTGTTCGTGCTCAGGATGATCGCGCTCGGCCTGCTCGGCGGGGCGGCGGCCGTGCTGCTGTTCCCCCGGCGCACCTGGGCCCGGCTGGCCCGCTGCGTCGCCGGCGGGCTGCTCGGGACCGCGCTGCTGCTGGGGCCGTCGATTGCCACCTTCGACATCAGCGCCTTTCGCGCTCCGCGGTACCAGGGGGCGCTGGAGTACGCGCCGACCCTGATCGGCGACGTGCGCACCGGGCTGAAGCGGCTCCACACGCTGCGTGAGCAGATGGCGCTGATCAGCCAGAACCTCAACCGCGCCTACACAGCTCTCAGCCAGCCAACCCCCGAGCTCGACAGCGGCACCATCCGCATCCTGCACATCTCCGACGCCCACCTCAACCCGGCGGGCTTCGACCTGGCCCAGCGGCTGGCCAGGCAATTCGAGGTGGCCGCCGTGGTGGACACCGGCGACATGGGCACCTGGGGGCTGTCGTTCGAGCCGAGCATCGCCGCGCGGCTGAAGGAGTTCGACACGCCCTACCTGTTCGTCAAGGGCAACCACGACAGCCCCGACGTGGTCCGGGCGGTGGCCGCCAACCGCAACGCGCGCGTGCTGGACTGGTCGTCGACGGAGGTCGCCGGGATCCGCTTCTTCGGCGTGGGCGACCCCACCTTCAGCCCCGGAGAGGGCCACCGCACCGACGTGTTCGAGAAGCTCAAGGACGAGCGCAGCGTCGCGGTGGGCAAGGCGATCGACACCCAGATCCCGCCGGTGGACGTGCTGCTGGTGCACGATCCCCACCTGGCCACCTACGCCCTCGGCCACGTCTCCACGGTGATGGACGGCCACTTCCACGACTTCCGCAACGAGGTCGTCAACGGCACCCGCCACCTGACCACCGGGACGGTCGGCGCCGCGGGCCCTGACGGGCTGCGGGCCGACGCGCCGGTGCCCTACGGCGCCGAGGTCCTCTATTTCGACCCGCAGACCAGGCGGCCGATCGGTGTGGACCGGATCGCCGTGCACTCGCTGGAGTCGTCGTTCTCGGTCGACCGCGAGCTGCTGCCGGAGGGGCAGACGCCGTTCCGTCCCAACCCGGTCACAGTGCCGTCCACGACCACGACGACGCTGGAGCCCGGAGCTGACGGGTCGGAGCCGCCACAGGTCCTGCCCCAGGAGCCACGCGGCCGCGGCGGCGTGGGCCTGGACCGTCCCGACCCCACGGTCACCCGGCCCACCACGCCATAAGCGGCCGCCCGCGTTCGGGGAGCCCGAGACAGCGCCCCCCGCGGTCACGGCGACGTGGAGAGCGACGGGCCCCCGGCGAGCCTCGCGGTGGAGTCAAGTGGAGGCCACGCTGTTCGCCGTTTTCTTCCCTTCTGCGAAATACAATTATGTATTTTCGCAGCTCAGAGTGCCATTTCGTATTTCTCACAGTCGCGTGAACTGCGTTGACGGTGGATACCTGGTGGAGTAAAGTGGCGCGCAGTGGAGGACAGAGGGCGTTCGGGGAAACTCGTGGGGAGGGGGCCGGCGCCATGTTCATTGGCTCCTATGACCACTCCCTCGATCCCAAGGGACGCGTGATCCTTCCGCGCAAGTTCCGCGACGAGCTGGGGCAGGACATGGTCTTCACCAAGGGCATCGAGCCGTGCCTGTATGTGTTCCCGCTGGGCGAGTTCGAGGCCTTCGCGAACAAGCTCCGCAGCCTGCCCCTGACCGAGCGTCCCAGCCGCGAGTTCGTCCGGATCTTCGTCGCCGGGGCCAGCCAGGAGACCGCCGACACCCAGGGGCGAGTGGTGATCCCGCAGGCGCTGCGCGAGTACGCCGGTCTCTCCAAGGACGTGGTGATCGTCGGCCAGCTCTCGCGCATCGAGATCTGGGACAAGGGCGAGTGGGACCGCTACATGCCCGCGGCCCAGGCCGCCTACTCCGACAGCGCCAACGCCGCCCACCTCGCCGAGCTGGGGATCTGATGGTATTGACCGCCGCACGCCACCTCCCGGTCATGCTCGACCGGTGCATGGAGCTGCTGCGGCCGCGGCCCGGTGGCGTCTACGTCGACGCCACCCTCGGTCTCGGCGGCCATGCCGAGGAGCTGCTGCGGCGCAGCGGCCCGACCGGTCGGGTCATCGGCCTCGACCGCGACCCGGCGGCGCTGGCGCTGGCGCGCGAGCGGCTGGCGGGCCTCGAGGCCGGCGAGCGGCTGGTGACCGTGGCGGCCTCCTTCGCCGACCTCGCCGAGGTCGCCGCCGACCTCGGCGTGGCGCGCGTCGACGGGGTGCTGTACGACCTCGGCGTCTCGTCGCTGCAGCTCGACGAGGCGGAGCGCGGCTTCAGCTACCGCGTCGACGTCGCGCTGGACATGCGCATGGACCCCACGCGCGGCCAGACCGCCGCCGACGTGCTCAACACCTACCCGCGTGGCGAGCTGACACGGGTCTTCCGCGAGTACGGCGAGGAGCGCTTCGCCGCCAGGATCGCCCGCTTCGTGGACGACGCCCGCCGGCGGGCGCCGATCCGCACCACCGGCGAGCTGGTTGACCTGATCAAGGCGGCGATCCCGGCAGCCGCGCGGCGCCGGGGGCCGCACCCGGCCCGCCGCGTGTTCCAGGCGCTGCGCATCGAGGTCAACGGCGAGCTCACCGCCCTGGCGGAGTCCCTGCCACAGGCGATCGACCTGCTGGCGCCGGGCGGTCGCGTGGTGGTGCTCGCCTACCACTCTCTCGAGGACCGCATCGTCAAGCGCACCTTCGTGGCCGCCGCCACCGGGCGCGAGGGGACGTCGCATCCCCTCGCGCCCCCCGTCGCAACCTCCCCCCGACTGGCGATCCTCACCCGCCGCCCGGAGACCCCGAACGCCGACGAGGTCGCCGCCAACCCGCGCGCGGAGAGCGCCAAGCTGCGCGCGGCCGAGAAGCTACCGACGAGCGACGATGCAGGGGGGCAGCAATGAGCACGGCCGCGGGTTCCGCCTTTCGTCCCCGTCCCCAACACGAGGCCCGTCCACAGCCTCGCCACCGGCTGCGGGCGGTCACGCCGGCGCGCAGGGCGTCGCGACTGCCCTTCGTCGTGCTGGCCGCGCTGGTGGTCGTGGCCGGGGTGCTGGGGCTGGTGTCGCTGAACGTCAGCGTCAACCAGCAGGCGTTCACCATCGCCAAGCTGCAGCGCTCGAGCCGCGAGGCCGAGAACCGCTACGCCGGCCTCCAGGCCGAGATCGACCGGCTCAAGTCGCCGGACCGCATCGCCCGCGAGGCCGCCCGCCGGCACCTGGTGCCGGCCGGACGGCCTCGGGTGGCGCGGTGGCCCGGCTCGGTGAGCCCGAGCGGCGAGACCTCCCCCGGGGCGGCGACTTCCCCCGCCGCCCCGGGGGCCGGATCCTCCGGTGACGCCCAGGCGTGGCCGGAGGACCCGTTCCCGCTCAAGCAGTACCTGGCCGAGCCCTGACCGGTTCGCGGGGCCCGCGGGCTGCCGCGGCCCCGCTGAGAGGCAGCGGGGGACCGAGGGGATGCAGCAGGGGCAGCAGCGAGAAGGGCCGGCTGGGCGCGGGAGTGCGCAGAGCGCACGCCGCCCGGCTCAGGCGCGGGGGTCGACGCAGGCCCGGGGGTCGGGGGGCGCCCGCGGCGGCGCGACCGCCAGGCCCCGCGCACAGAGCGCCCGTCCGGCGCCGCGCCGGCCGGCGCGCCCTGTTCGGCGGCGCCCGCTGCGCCGCGGCGACAGCTCCCGGCGGCTGCTGGTGCTGCTGGCGCTGACCATGGTGGCGTTCCTCGCGATCTCCAGCCGCCTGGTGGTGCTCCAGGTCCTGGACGCTCCGTCGCTCGACGAGGCGGCCGCCAAGCAGCGCCTGCGGACGATCGAGCTGCCGGCCGTGCGCGGCCGGATCTTCGACCGCAACGGCGACGACCTCGCCCTGTCGGCGCAGGCCCGCACCGTCTACGCGCAGCCGCGGCTGGTCGTCGACCGGGCCGGCACCGCCCGCAAGCTCGCGCCCCTGCTGGGCGTGCCCGCCAAGACCATCAGCGCGCGCCTGGCCGCCAAGACGCCCTGGACCTATCTGGCCAGGAAGATCCCCGCGCAGCGCGGTGACGCGGTGACCAGGCTGGGCCTGCCAGGGATCGGCGTGCTGGGCGACACCATGCGGCGCTACCCGTCGGGCGCGCTCGCCTCGCAGGTGCTCGGCTTCGTGGGCGACGACGGCAGCGGGCTGGCCGGCGTGGAGCAGCGCTACGACCAGCTGCTGCGCGGCCACGCCGGGCAGATGCTGCTCGAGCAGGACCCCGGCGGCCGCGCGATCCCGCAGGGGCAGCGCTCGGTAGAGCCGGGCAGGCCAGGCAACGACCTGGTGCTCACCATCGACCAGGAGCTGCAGTACGTCGCCGAGCGGGAGCTGGCCAGGGCCGTCAAGCAGTACCAGGCGAGGGCCGGCTCGGTGGTGGTGATGGCGCCGGGCAGCGGCGAGATCCTGGCGATCGCCAACATGCCCACCTTCGATCCCAACCGTTTCGGCACGAGCTCCGACCAGGCGCGCAAGAACCGGGCGGTCACCGACGTGTACGAGCCCGGCTCGACCAACAAGGTCATCACCGCGGCGGCGGCGCTGGACGCCGGCGTGGTCAAGCCGGCGTCCAGCATCACCGTGCCGCCAGAGCTGCAGCTGTGCCGCGGGGTCCACGCGTTCCACGACTCCCACGCGCACGGCACCGAGGAGCTGGCCTTCTCGGACGTGGTGGCGCGGTCGTCCAACATCGGCACCATCACGGTGGCCAAGAAGCTGGGCGCGAGGCGGCTCGCCAGGGCGGAGCTGAATTTCGGCTACGGCAGGCGGACCGGGATCGACCTGCCGGGCGAGTCCGCCGGCATCCTCACCCCGGCCAATGACTGGACCTGCGCGGACCTTGGGACCAACGCGATCGGGCAGGGCGTGGCCGTGACCGTGGTGCAGATGGCCAGGGTCTACGCGGCCGTGGCCAACGGCGGGCTGCTGGTGCAGCCGACGCTGCTGCGAGGGACCGTGGACGCGCGGGGCCGCTACAAGGCGGCCGAGCGCGGCGCGGTCAAGCGGGTGGTGTCCGCCGCGACCTCCAGGACGCTCACCGGCATCCTCGAGGGCGTGGTGCGGGAGGGCGGCACCGGGACCAAGGCCGCGCTGCGGGACTGGAGCGTCGCGGGCAAGACCGGGACGGCGCAGGTGCCCAACCCCGCGGGGCGCGGCTACCTGCCAGGCGCCTACGTGGCCTCGTTCATCGGCTTCGCCCCGGCGCAGCACCCCCAGGCGGTGGTGGCGGTGGTGCTCGACCGGCCCGCCAAGGGCGCCTACGGCGGCGTGGTCGCGGCGCCGGTCTTCCGCGAGGTGACCGGCTACGCGCTGCGCCGGCTGCGGGTCCCGCCGAACCTGTCGACGAGCGACGACGCGACGACCTCGAGCACGCCCGCTCCTGACGGCGACGTCCCCCGCGCGCCGGGTGCCCGGCAGCCAGGGCGGCAGTGAGGTGACGGCGCGCCGAGGGGGTGTCCGCGAGGCCACTGTCTCGGATGCTAGGCTTGCGCGGCCGATCGTCCCCAGGGCCCGGTGCTCCCACCACCGGAGTCCCGAGCCGTCGACGTGGGAGACCAGACCCTCATGACCCTGACGCCACGGCGCGTCCCGCTCAGAGCTCTCGCCGCCCGCGCCGGCGGCGGAATCCGAGGCGACGGCGAGACGGCCGTCGCGGACGTCGTGCTGGATACCCGCCGCGTGACCGACGGCGCGCTGTTCTGCTGCGTGCCGGGCAGCCGCGTGGACGGTCACGATCTGGCCGGCGCCGCGCTCCAGGCGGGCGCCGCCGCGCTCTGCGTAGAGCGCCCGCTGCGGCTCGACGCCCCACAACTGCTGGTCGACTCGGTCCGCGCCGCGCTCGCGCCGCTGGCCGACGCCTTCTTCGACAGCCCCTCCCGGCGCATGGACCTGGTCGGCGTGACCGGCACCAACGGCAAGACCACCACCACCTACATGCTGGAGGCGATCTTCCGCGCGGCCGGCCTGGTCCCGGGGCTCATCGGCACGATCGAGGTGCGCGTCGGCGACACCCGCCTGCCGGTGGTCCACACGACCCCGGAGGCCCCTGACCTGCAGCGCCTGCTCGCCGGGATGGCCGACAGCGGCGTGCGGGCGGCCGCCATGGAGGTCTCCAGCCACGGCCTGGCCCTCGGGCGGGTCGACGCCACCCGCTTCCGCGCCGCCATCTTCACCAACCTCACCCAGGACCACCTCGACTTCCACCGCGACCTCGAGGACTACTTCCAGGCCAAGCGGCGCCTGTTCACGCCGGCCTTCACCGCGCTCGGCGTGGTCAACCTCGACGACCCCTACGGCCGCCGGCTCGCGGGCGAGGCCGCCGGGATCGACCTGGTCACCACCGGCGCCTCCAGCGAGGCCGACTGGCGCGCCAGCCGCGTCGAGGGCGCGCTGGACGGCACCACCTTCCTGCTCGAGGGACCCGCCGGGTCGCGGCGGGTGCGGCTGCGGGTTGCCGGCCATTTCAACGTCGCCAACGCGCTCGGCGCGCTGGCCGCGGCGGCGGCCCTGGGCATCGACCTGGACACCGCCATCGCCGGGGTGGAGTCGCTGGCGGGCGTGCCAGGGCGCTTCGAGCGGGTCGACGCCGGCCAGCCGTTCACCGTCCTGGTCGACTACGCGCACACGCCGGACTCGCTCGACAACGTGCTGCGGGCCGCGCGGGCGCTGACGGACGGCCGCGTCGTCGCCGTCTTCGGCTGCGGCGGGGACCGCGACCGCGCCAAGCGCCCGCTGATGGGCGAGATCGCCGCCAAGCTCGCCGACTTCACCGTGGTGACCTCGGACAACCCGCGCTCGGAGCCGCCGGCGGCGATCGTGGCCCAGATCCTCGAGGGGGTGCGGCGCAGCGCCGGGCCGGAGCGCTACCACGCCGAGGTCGACCGCCGCGCCGCCATCCGCCTGGCGCTGGGGCTCGCGCGCCCGGGCGACGCGGTGATCATCGCCGGCAAGGGCCACGAGCAGGGCCAGGAATTCGCGGATGGTCACAAGGTCCCGTTCGACGACCGCGTGGTCGCGGCCGAGGAGCTGCGGGCGCCCCTCTCTAAGGAGCGGCCAGGATGATCCCGCTCACCCTCGCCGAGGCGGCCGCCGCGGCCGCCGGCGCGCTGCGCGAGGCCGGCGGCGCGGCGAGCGTCACCGGTCTGTCGGTGGACTCGCGTGCGGTCAGGCCCGGGGACCTGTTCGTCGCCCTGCCGGGCAGCCGCACGGACGGCAGCCGTTTCGCGGACGCCGCGCTGCGGGCCGGTGCGGTCGCGGTGGTCGCGCGCGCCGGCGCTGTCGCCGCGGGGCCACGCGTCGAGGTCGCCGACCCGCTGGCCGCGCTCGGCGCGATCGCCGGCGCGGTGCGCGGCCGCTCCGCCGCGCGCGTGGTGGGCATCACCGGGTCGACCGGCAAGACGACGACCAAGGACCTGCTGGCCGCGGCGCTGGCCACGCGGCTCGACACTGTGGCCAGCGCGGCCTCGTTCAACAACGAGGTCGGCCTGCCCCTCACCCTGGCCAGGCTGGAGCCGGGCACCCAGGCGCTGGTGGTCGAGATGGGCGCGCGCGGGCCCGGCCACATCGCGGCGCTGGCGCGGCTGGCCCGGCCAGAGGTCGGCGTGGTGCTGAACGTCGGCATCGCCCACGTCGGCATGTTCGGCTCGCAGCAGGCGATCGCCGCGGCCAAGGGCGAGCTGGTCGAGGCGCTGCCCGCCGAGGGCACCGCGGTGCTGAACGCCGACGACCCGCTGGTGGCCGCGATGGCGGCGCGCGGCGCCGCGAGGGTGCTGGCCTTCGGCCTCGGTCCTGGCGCCGCGGTGCGCGCCGAAGGGGTCGCCCTGGACGGGGAGGGGCGGGCCCACTTCAAGCTGCGCACGCCCGCCGGCGGCGCCGAGGCGGCCCTGCCGGCGCCGGGCGAGCACATGGTGAGCAACGCGCTGGCCGCCGCGGCGGCCGCGCACGCCCTTGGCCTCGGCCCAGAGGAGGTCGCCGCCGGGCTGCGTACCGCGCGGCTGTCGCCCATGCGCATGCAGGTCGAGCGGCGGCCGGACGGGCTCACGGTGATCAACGACGCCTACAATGCCAACCCGACCTCGATGGCCGCGAGCCTGAAGACGCTGGTGGCCGCCCGCCGCGGTGGGCGCGCCGTCGCGGTGCTCGGCGAGATGGCCGAGCTGGGGGAGCGGGCGCTGGAGGAGCACGACCGCGCCGGCCGGCTGGTCTGCCGGCTGGGCATCGACCGGCTGGTCGGCGTCGGCGAGCTGGGAGAGGCCATCGTCCGGGCCGCCCGCATGGAGGGCATGTGGCCGGAGGAGGCCATCGCCGTCGCGGACGCCGATGCGGCCCTGGCCGTGCTCGAGCCCTGGCTGGAGCCGGCGGACGTGGTGCTGGTAAAGGCAAGCCGTGTGATCGCATTGGACCGGGTCGCCGAGCGGCTCCTGCGCGAGCGGGACGGCGCGCGGGCGACCCCCGGACTCCACGAGCGGGGCAGTGAGTGATCGGCATCCTCATCGCGAGCGCAGTCGCTCTGGTCTGCAGCCTGATCGGGACGCCTCTGGCGATCCGGGCCTTCCGCCGCCAGGGCCTGGGCCAGCTCATCCAGGTCGACCTGCCGGACTCGCACCAGACCAAGCGGGGCACGCCCACCATGGGCGGGACGGTGATCATCCTCGGGGCGGTCGCCGGGTACGTGGTGGTCCACCTGGTCAGCGGCGAGCGGGCGCCGACCACCGCCGGCGGCATGCTGGTGGTGATCACCATGGTGGCGACCGGTCTGGTCGGCTTCCTCGACGACTTCCTGAAGATCCGCAACCAGCGCAGCCTCGGGCTGACGGTGACCGCCAAGTTCGCCGGCCAGGCGATCTGCGCGCTGCTGCTGGGGCTCGGCGCCTGGTACTGGGCGGACGCCTTCCGCGGCATCTCCTTCATCCGGCCGATCTACGGCACCCAGCTCCCGCTGATCATCTTCCTGATCTGGGTGTTCCTGCTGGTCTCCGCGACCTCCAACGGCGTGAACCTGACCGACGGCATGGACGGCCTGGCCTCGGGCACCACCGTGCTGGTCGCCAGCGCCTACCTGGTGATCGCCTTCTGGCAGTTCCGCCACCTGTGCTCGGTGCCACCGGTGGACTCACCCGGCTGCTACCGCTTCGGGCCCCACGGCTCTCCCCAGGACCTGGCGATCGTCGCCGCCGCCACGATGGGGGCGGTGGCGGGCTTCTTGTGGTGGAACGCGCCGCCGGCGCGCATCTTCATGGGCGACACCGGCTCGCTGTCGCTGGGCGGGACCCTGGCCGCCCTGGCGCTGTTCACCAACACGCAGCTGCTGCTGGCCGTGCTGGGCGGGCTGTACGTGGTCGAGGCGCTCTCGGTCATCCTGCAGGTCGCGTCGTTCCGGCTGCTGCACCGGCGGGTGTTCAGGATGGCCCCCATCCACCTCCATTTCGAGCTGTCCGAATGGCCGGAGTTTACCGTTATCGTCCGTTTCTGGATCCTTGCCGGACTTGCGGTCGCGTTCGGTCTCGGACTGTTCTATGCGGAGTTCCTCTCCCAAGGTGGTGGCAGTGGCTGAGCCGCTAGCGTCAGAGGTGCCCGCTCGCCTCGAGCCGGCCGACCTCGCCGGGCTCGAGGTGCTGGTGGCCGGGCTGGGCCGCTCGGGCCGCGCCGCCGCGCTGCACCTCGCAAGGCTCGGCGCGAAGGTGCTGGCCTGCGACGACGCCGAGGTCCCCGGCGCCGAGCTGGAGGCGGCGGGGATCGATGTGCGCACCGGCGGCAGCCGCGTCGAGCTGCTCGACCATCGCCAATTGCTGGTGGTCGCGCCGGGGCTGCCGGAGCGCCACCCGCTGATCCAGGCCGCGCTCGGCGCCGGCGTGCCGGTGTGGAGCGACGTGGAGCTGGGCGCGCGCCTGGCGCGGGCCCAGCTGGTGGGCGTCACCGGCACCAACGGCAAGAGCACCACCGCCGAGCTCGCCAGCGCGATGCTGTCGGCCAGCGGCCGGCGCGCCGCGGCCAGCGGCACCGTCGGCCTGCCGCTGATCGACGCGGCGCTGGCGAGGCGCGCGCCGGAGGTGCTGGTGGTGGAGCTGTCGAGCTTCCAGCTTCGCTTCTGCCACAGCCTGCACCTCGTCGCCGGGGCGTGGCTCAACTTCGCCCCCGACCATCTGGACTGGCACGCGGATCTCGGCGCCTACGCCGCGGCCAAGGCGCGCATCTGGGCCAACCAGGGTCCCGGCGACTGGTCCGTGTACGCGGCCGACGACCCGGTGGTGGCATCGCACGCCGCCCGCGCCCCCGGCACCCCGGTGCCGTTCGGCGTGGGCAGGGTGCCGGCCGGCGGGCTCGGGATCGAGGCGGGCATCGCGCTGTCGCGCGTCAAGGGCCACGAGGGGCCGCTGTGGCGCGCTGCGGCGCTGCGCCTGCCCGGCCGCCACAACCTCGCCAACGCGCTGGCCGCATCCGGCCTGGCGCTGGCCCTCGGCGGCCACCCGGCGGCCATGGCCAGGGCGGTGGCCGCCTTCCGCGCCTCGCCGCACCGCCTGGCGTGGGTCGCCGAGGTGGACGGCGTCACCTTCGTTGACGACTCCAAGGCGACAAACCCGCATGCCGCCGCCCGCGCGATCGGCGCCTTCCAGCGGGTGGTCTGGATCGCCGGCGGCCGCAGCAAGGGCCTGGCCTTCGACGAGCTGGCCGCCGAGGCGCGCTCGCGGCTGGTCGGCGCCGTGCTGCTCGGCGAGGCGGCCGAGGAGCTGGGCGCCGCGCTGGACCGGGGCGGCTACCAGGGCCCGATGGTCAGCGCCGTCTCCATGAGCGAGGCGGTCACGCTCGCCTTCAGCCTGGCCGAGCGCGGCGACACCGTGCTGCTGGCGCCGGCCTGCGCCAGCTTCGACATGTACTCCGGCTACGCCGAGCGCGGCGAGGCGTTCACCGCCGGCGTCGGCCGGCTCGCCCAGCGCCGCGGCGCGGGGAGCCCCGAGGGGGGTGGTCCGGCTGCCCAGCCGTGAGGCGGTCGCCAGGAGCGCCGGGGTGCGGCGCGGGCCGAGGGTCAGGAGCGGCGCGCCGGCCGGCCGCCGCGGGCTGGCCGCCTGGTCCACCTACTACCTGCTGCTCGGGGCGGTGGGCACGCTGCTCGCCTTCGGCGTGGTGATGGTGCTGTCGGCGTCCTCGCCCACCGCCTACGCCAGCACCGGCGACTCCTACACGGTGTTCAAGCGGCAGGCCACCTGGGTGCTGCTCGGCCTGGTCGTCATGGTGATCACCAGCCGCATCGACTACCGCCGCTGGCGGCGCGTCGGCGCGCCCGTGCTGGCGGTGGCCATCCTCGGCCTGGTGTACGTCGCGCTCCACCCGGGCGCGGTGGGCGCCTACGGCTCCACCCGCTGGATCAAGGTGCTACCAGGCGTGACCGTCCAGCCCAGCGAGTTCGCCAAGCTCGGGCTGCTGCTGTTCGCCGCCGACGTGCTCACCCGCAAGACCCGCCTGCTCGGCGACGTGCGCCACCTGCTGGTGCCGCTGCTGCCGCTCACCGTCCTGCTGGCCGCGCTGGTCATGGTCCAGCCCGACCTCGGGACCACGCTGCTGATCTGCTCGATCACCTTCGGCCTGCTGTTCATCGCCGGGACGCCGCTGCCGCTGCTCACGTTCATCAGCACGGTGGGGCTCACGGCGGGCCTCGGGCTGATCATGGCGGCGGGCTACCGCCGCCAGCGCCTTGTCTCCTTCCTCGACCCCGCCGCCGATCCTCGCAACACCGGCTGGCAGGTGATTCAGGGCCGCTTCGCGCTCGGCTCGGGCGGGCTGCTCGGCGTCGGGCTCGGCGCGAGCAAGCAGAAGTGGTCCTACGTGCCCAACGCCCACACCGATTTCATCTTCGCCATCATCGGCGAGGAGCTGGGCCTGGTGGGCACGCTGGCGATCCTGGTGCTGTTCGCCGCGATCGCCTACGCCGGCATCCGCGCCGCCCGCCGCGCGCCCGACATCTTCGGGCGTTACCTGGCCGGCGGCATCACCCTGTGGATCGTGGTGCAGGCGCTGGTCAACATCGGCGCTGTCGTCGGCGTGCTGCCGATCACCGGCGTCCCGCTGCCCCTGGTCTCCGCCGGCGGCTCCAGCATGCTGGTGCTGCTGGCCGCGGCGGGCATCCTGCTCAACGTGGCAAAGCAGGAGGTCTGGCGCACGCGCGCGCCGGTACGGGCCACCGTCGCCGCGGCCAAGCGCCGCGGGTCGGCCGCGCGCCCCGCCGCTCCACATCGTCCCCCTGGAGGGTTGAGAAGCCGATGACCGCTGATGACCGTCGCTCCAGCTCCACTGCGTCCCCCGGCGCGGGCGCGCAGCCCGGCCCTCGCGTCCTGATCGCCGCGGGTGGCACCGGTGGCCACGTGTTCCCGGGCCTGGCGCTGGCGCGCACCCTGAAGGAGCTGGAGCCCGCCGCGGAGGTGCGCTTCGCCGGCACCAGCCGCGGCATCGAGAACCGCGCCGTGCCGGCCGCCGGCTTCCCCCTCGACCTGCTGCCGATCCTGCCCCTGTCGCGGCGGTTGTCGCTGGAGACCGTGCTGGCGCCGTTCGCCGCGATCGCCGGCGCCGTGGCCGCCTGGCAGCTGGTGCGCCGCCACCGCATCGAGGCGGTCGCCGGCATGGGCGGCTACGTCACCCTGCCGGTGGCGGTCGGCGCCAGGCTCGCCGGCGTGCCGGTCGTGCTGCACGAGCAGAACGCCATCCCTGGCATCGCCAACCGCCTGGCCGCCCGCCTCGCCCGCAGGATCGCGCTCGGCGTGACCGACGCGGCCGCCGCCTTCCCCAGCGGCAGGACCATCACCATCGGCAACCCGGTCCGGCCAGAGCTGGCCCGGCTGGACCGCAACCGCGTGCGCGAGGTGGGCCAGAAGGAATTCGGCCTCGACCGCGAGCGCGCCACCCTGTTCGTGTTCGGCGGCAGCCAGGGCGCCCGCCATCTCAACCAGGCCGTGATCGCGGCCACGCCCCACTGGCCGAGGCCCGAGCGGCTGCAGATCCTGCACGCCTGCGGCAGGCGCGACGAAGCAGAGGTGCGCGAGGGCTGGCGCGCATCGGACCACCTGCGGCGCGGCCTCCAGGTCAGGATCGAGCCGTTCGTGGAGCGCATGGACCTCGCCTACGCCGCCTGCGACCTGGCGCTCACCCGGGCGGGCGCGATGACCATGGCGGAGCTGACCGCCGCCGGGGTGCCGGCGATCATGGTGCCGCTGCCGCACGCCACCGCCGACCACCAGACCGCCAACGCCCGCGCTGTGGCGACCGCCGGCGGCGCCGTGGTGGTCCGGGACGCCGACCTCGACGGCGAGCGCCTGGCCGCGATCGCGGCCCCGCTGCTGGAGGACCCCGAGCGCCTGTCCAGGATGTCGGTGGCCATGGCCTCCCTGGCCTACCCGGCGGCCGCGCACGAGCTGGCCGCGCTGGTGCTCGAGGCGACCGGCCGCGGGTCGCGCGAAGCGTTCCTGGCGGCCCCGTCGGTGGGGGTCAACCGCGAGGACACCGGCTGGTTCGAGGCGGTGCGCGCCCCCTTCGGGCCGCAGGTCACCCGCCGGGTGGACCGCCGCTCCAAGCGCCTGGAGGCGTACCCGCCGATCGAGCAGCGCCACGAGGCCGGCGCGGCGTCGCCCGTCGACGTCGAGCAGCCGCCGGGGTCGCCGGCCTCCAGCGCCAACGGCGGCAGGACCGACGCGCCCGGCGAGGATCCCGGAGGCGAAGCGCCGTGAGCCACGAGGCGGAGCGGTGACGCGGGCGCGCGCGGATGAATGGCCGCCGTTCCCGGCGCCGGTGGGGCCGGTCGAGGCCGCGGCGGTCGAGGCCGCCGCCGCCCGGCTCGGCGCCCGCTGCCCTGGCCGGCTCGGCCAGCACGTGCCGCTCGCGCCGCTCACCACCTTCCGTCTGGGCGGCCCGGCGCGGCTGTTCCTGCGCGCGGAATCCATCGAGGACCTGGTGACCCTCGCCGAGGTCCTGGCCGCGGCGCCCGTGCCGCTGCTGATCCTCGGTCGCGGCTCCAACCTGCTGGTGGCCGACGCCGGCTGGCCCGGCGTGGTGCTGCACCTCGGCCAGCACCTGCGCTCCATCACCGTCGACGGGGAGCAGATCCAGGCGGGCGGGGCCGCGCCGCTGCCGAGCCTCGCCGCCCGCTCGGCGGCCGCCTCGCTCGGTGGGCTGGCCTTCGCCGTCGCCATCCCCGGCAGCGTCGGCGGTGGCGTGCGCATGAACGCCGGCGCGCACGGCGCCGAGATCGGCGACCGGCTCGAGTGGGCCGAGGTGGTGGACCTGGCCGCCGGGGCCGCCGCCGAGCCGGTGCGCCGCAAGGCGGACGAGCTGGGCCTCGGCTTCCGGCGCTCGGCGCTGGCGCCCACAGCGGTGGTGACCGCCGCCCGCTTCGCCTGCGTGCCCGCGCCCGAGAGCGAGGTGCGCGCCGAGATCGGGGAGGCGCGCCGCTGGCGGCGCGACAACCAGCCGATCAACCAGCCCAACTGCGGCAGCGTGTTCGTCAACCCGGAGTCGATGGCCGCCGGCCGGGTGGTCGAGCTGCTCGGCATGAAGGGGGAGCGCTGTGGTGGCGCGCGCGTCAGCGAGGTGCACGGCAACTTCATCGTCGCCGGGGAGGGCGCCCGCTCCGCCGACGTGCTCGAGCTGATCCGCCGCGCGATGCGCCGAGCGCGCGACGATATGGGCCTGGAGCTGCGCCCTGAGGTGAAGCTGGTGGGCGACTTCGCCGCCGCCGCTCCGGCCGCGGGGGCGGGGCCGTGAACCGCCTGCTCACCGACCGGCGCATCCTGGAGCGCCGCCGCGCGATCATCGTCGAGCGGGTCCGCCGCCGCCGCCGCGTCCTGCTGGTCGCGGTGCTCGCGGTCGCGGTCGCCGTCGGCCTGTACCAGCTCGCCCGCTCGCCGCTGTTCGGGCTGACGGAGGTGCGGATCGAGGGCGCCGGCGGCAGCCTGCGCGCCGCGGTGCTGGCCGCCGCCGACCTGCGGCCCGGCGAGCCGTACCTCGCCATCGATCCCGAGGTGGTGCGCCGCCGCGTGGAGGCGCTGCCGGGCGTGGCCTCCGCCCGGGTGACGCGCTCCTACCCGTCCAGCCTGCGGATCGTGGTGCGCGAGCGCGTGCCCACCGCGCTGGTCTCCTCGGCTGGCGCCTACTGGCTGGTGGCCGCGGACGGGATGGTGCTCCGGCGCCTCGCCGGGCGGCCGGCGGGCCGGCTGGCGGGCCTGCCGTATGTGGCGGGCGTGCCGCTGCCGCCTGGCGCGCACCCGGGGACGCGGCTGCGGCCGGGCAACCCGCTCGCCAACGCGCTCACCGCGCTGGGCCGCATGGACCCGGCGCTCAAGCGCCAGGTGGTGGGCGTGACGGCGCGCTCCATCGACGGCCTGGAGCTGGGGCTGCGCGATGGGGCGCGGGTGCTGTACGGCCTGGCCGAGCGGCAGGCCGCCAAGGACGCCGCGGTCCTGCTGGTCCAACGGAAGCTGCAAACCGAGGGAAAGCGGCTGGTGCGAATCGACGTGCGCAGTCCCTCGACGCCAACGGTGAAGGAGACGGCAATAGGAAATGTCCGACGGTAGTTGACCGACCCCCGGGCCGCCGGTAAAGTCACCCGGAGCTTGAGGTTTACATAATGTTCCACCTCAGGTAAAGGCTGAGGGTTTATTCGGTGCGGCGCCCTGTGTGACCGGTCGGAGCGCATGGCACGGATGGACCGGGGTCCTCGGCAACTTCCCCCTTTCCCTGGCGCTCGAACTGTGCGTGTGCGGTCGTCGGGGTGGCTGGCGCGGGCCCTGTGAGGTTGTGTCCGCGTGAGACATCGGTCGCTCGGCAACGGGCGAAGGAGGTTGCTTGGATGATGGCGGCGCCCCAGAACTACCTGGCCGTGATCAAGGTGGTCGGGATCGGCGGCGGTGGGGTCAACGCCGTCAACCGGATGATCGAGGCGGGCCTGAAGGGCGTCGAGTTCATCGCGGTCAATACCGACGCGCAGGCGCTGTTGGCGTCGGACGCCGACGTGAAGCTGGACGTCGGCCGTGAGCTGACCCGCGGGCTCGGCGCCGGCTCCAACCCGGAGGTCGGCAAGCAGGCGGCCGAGGACCACGCCGAGGAGCTCGAGGAGGTGCTCAAGGGCGCGGACATGGTGTTCGTCACCGCCGGCGAGGGCGGCGGCACCGGCACCGGCGGCGCGCCGGTCGTCGCGCGCATCGCCAAGGCCCAGGGGGCGCTCACCATCGGGGTGGTGACCAGGCCTTTCGCCTTCGAGGGACGGCGCCGCTCGCAGCAGGCCGACAAGGGCATCGAGCAGCTCAAGTCCGAGGTCGACACGCTCATCATCATCCCCAACGACCGCCTGCTGCAGGTCGCCGAGCGCACCACCTCGATGCTGGACGCCTTCAAGCTCGCCGACCAGGTGCTGCTGCAGGGCGTGCAGGGCATCACCGACCTGATCACCATCCCCGGGCTGATCAACCTGGACTTCGCCGACGTGCGGGCGACCATGCGCGAGGCCGGCACCGCCCTCATGGGCATCGGCCAGGCGCGCGGCGAGGACCGGGCGGTGGCGGCGGCCAAGCAGGCGATCTCCTCGCCGCTGCTGGAGGCCTCGGTCGACGGCGCCCGCGGCGTGCTGCTCAACATCTCCGGCGGCTCCGACCTGGGCCTGTTCGAGGTCAACGAGGCGGCGGAGGTCATCGCCTCCGCCGCCCACCCAGACGCCAACATCATCTTCGGCGCGGTGATCGACGACGCCCTGGGCGACGAGGTGCGGGTCACGGTGATCGCGGCGGGGTTCGACCGCAGCGAGCAGCGCGCCGACGAGGCGGCGCCGGCCGCCACCGCAACCGCCAGCGCAACCCCCACCCCAACCGCCGCGGACGGCGGGCGCGAGGAGACGGTGTGGCCCAGCGCCGGCCGCGCGGCGGAGCGCGCCCGCCGCGAGGAGAGCGGCGACCTCGAGCGTGACCCGCCCAGGCGCGTCACCTACCACGGCGATGACGACGACCTCGACATCCCCTCGTTCCTCAAGCGCTGAGCGGGTGACGCGCGAGCTTGTCTGGCGGCCGGGGCCGCCCACCACGGCGGGGGCGGGCGGCGGGGGCCAGCCGGCGCCGAGCGTGGGCCCGTGGCCGCCGCTGCTGGTGGCCGAGGACCTGCTCGAGCGCGGAGTGGTCGCGGCCTTCAGCGCCCGCGCCGGGGCGCGCGGCACGCCGCCGTACGACGGGCTCAATCTCAGCCTGCACGTCGGCGACGACCCGCGGGCGGTGCTGCGCGGCCGCCGCCGCGTCGCCACCGTGCTGGGGCTCGCCGGCCTGCCCTGGGCGACCGCGCGCCAGGTCCACTCCGCGCGCGTGATCGAGGCCGGACGCGACAAGCTCGGCGCCGGGCCGCCCGAGGCCAGGCCACTCCTCGCCGAGGCCGACGGCCTGGTCGGCGGCGACGCCGGGATGGTGCTGGCGGTCTTCGCGGCCGACTGCCTGCCGCTGCTGCTCGCCGACCCGGACGCCCGCGTCGTGGCCGCGGTGCACGCCGGCTGGCGTGGGCTGGCCGCCGGCGTCATCGAGCGGGGCGTGGCCGCCTTCACCCGCCGGGGAGGCCGTCCCGGCGGCGCGATCGCCCTGGTGGGGCCGGCGATCGGCGCCTGCTGCTACGAAGTCGGCCCAGAGGTGGCCGACGCGGTGGTGGGGCGCTATCCGACCGCGGCGGCGACCACCCGCGACGGGCGCCTGGCGATCGACACCACCGCCGCCGCCGTGGAGGCGCTCGAGCGGGCGGGTCTGGGCGAGGTCCGCGCCGCGCGCGAGTGCACCTGCCACCAGCCCGAGCGGTTCTTCTCCTACCGGCGCGACGGTGTCACCGGCCGGCAGGCCGGCCTGATCGCGCTGCTCGACGGGGCGCCGCGATGAGTGAGCCGCGGCCGGCGGGCGTGGCCGCGGTCGTTGACCGGGTCGCCGCGGTGCGCCGGCGGATCGCCGCCGCCGCGGGGCGGGCGGGCCGCGACCCCGGCGAGGTCACCCTGGTCGCCGTGGCCAAGCTGCAGCCGCTGGAGGCGGTCCGGGCGGCCGTGGCCGCCGGCGTGCCGGACATCGGCGAGAACTACGCGCAGGAGCTGGCGGACAGGGCCGCCGCGGTGGCCGGCGCGCGCTGGCACTTCGTCGGCCGCATCCAGCGCAACAAGGCCCCGGTGCTGGTGGAGACGCGCGCGCTGGTCCACTCGCTGGACTCGCTGCCGGCCGCCAGGGCGCTGGGCCGGCGCGCGCACGCCGCCGGCGCGGTGGCGCGGGCGCTGGTACAGGTCGAGCTGGACGAGCGCCAGGCCGCCCACGGCGTCCCCGCGGCCAGCCTCGACGAGTTCATCGCCGCCTGCGGCGGGGTCGAGGGGCTCCAGCTCGAGGGGCTCATGCTCATGCCAGCGCCGGCCGCGTCGCCCGAGGACCAGCGACCCCTGTTCCGCCGTCTGGCGGAGCTGGCCAAGCGGCTCGCTCCCGGCATGCGGGCGCTGTCGATGGGCATGACCGCGGACTTCGAGGTCGCGGTCGAGGAGGGCGCCACGCTGGTTCGCGTGGGAACGGCGATTTTCGGCCCACGTCCCACCAAAAAGGCGACAAAAGGGGGAGCCGGGTGAACATGACGAATGGGAGCTCGCCGCCGCTCGCAACGCACGTCACGCAAAATCTGTTTAATGGAGGTGCAATCATGAGTTCTGCCTAGTCGGTCGGCGCCATTGCGTGAAGCGTTGCTCCTCAGAGGGGGCGCGTCATGGTCGGCCCAGCGCCCGTCCCCTGACCGGGGGGCACGGCGAATAGGCGAGCCGTGGCGGACGACGTAGGATGACGACGCGTACGAAAGTAGGTGAGGTGCGTGGCCGGGGCGTTCAAGAAGAGCCTCGTCTGGCTGGGGTTGGTCGAGCCACCAGAAGAGGACGTGGAGCTTGCCGATGTGGCGGAGGCCAGCCGGCACGCCGGCGGGTCGGTGCCGGTCCGGCGTGTCCGCGAGGACTACGGGGATGGTCGCCGCCGGGACGGGCACCTCGACGAGCCGACGGAGGCGGTGATCCACCAGATCCCTTTGGTCCCGACCAGGCAGGTCCACCTCATCGAGCCCTCCGGCTTCAACGACGCCGAGGAGATCGGTGAGAAGTTCAAGGCCGACATCCCCGTGATCGTCAACCTCCAGGCCATGGAGCCCGAGACGGCCAAGCGCCTGATCGACTTCGCGGCCGGCCTCACGTTCGGGCTGGATGGGCGCATCCAGCGTGTGGCCGAGAAGGTGTTCCTGCTGACCCCCCAAAACGTCGAAGTCTCTGCCGAGGAGCGGCGCCGGCTCCAGGAGCGGGGCTTCTTCAACCAGGCCTGACAGGTGTCCACTGCATTGTTTGTTCTCTCGCTGCTGCTGACGCTCTACTGGCTCATACTGCTGGGCCGGATCATCCTCGATCTGGTGCGTTCGCTCACCGGCGGTCGGGGACTTTCCGGTTTGGCGATCCCGTACGGTATTCTGTATGACCTGACCGAGCCCGTCCTTCGACCCATCCGGCGACTCCTTCCCCCCCTGCGCGTCGGTGCTGTTGCCCTCGATCTGTCCCCCATACTCGTGTTCATGCTGATCGTTCTGCTGCAGAGAGTGGTGAGCAGCTAGTGCCGCCTCTCCACCGGTCCGCCCGTCCGGCGTCGCGTCACCCGGCTCCAGTTGCCTGGGAGCCGGCTGCCGAGCGGGAGGGCGTTGCCGCTGACGGTGCAAGGGCGAGCAAGACGACGATCGAGTGGTGTTCGGGTACAATGACCGACCACTTGCAGTAAGGAGCGCAAATGCCGCCATTGACCCCGCTGGACATCCAACATAAAGAGTTCACCAAGGCCATGCGCGGTTACGCCATGCATGAGGTGGACACTTTCCTCGATCAGATCACGGAGGAGTTCACCCGGCAGCAGGACGAGATCGCGCGGCTGCGGGAGCAGGCAGCGAGCTCCCAGGGGCAGCCAACGCAAGTGCAGATGCCACCCCAGGTGCACATGCCGCCGCCGGTCCAGGTCCAGGCGCCTCCTCCGCCTCCACCGGTCAGCGAGCGCGGCGGTGAGGAGGCGATCGCCCGGGCCTTGGTGATGGCCCAGCGGATGGCCGACCAGACGGTCGAGGAGGCCAAGGTCAAGGCCAAGTCGATGGTCGCCGAGGCCGAGGCGCGCACAAAGAACATGACCGAGCAGTCGCAGCTGCGCGCCCGCGAGGTCACCGAGGCCGCGCAGATGCGCGCCCGCGAGGTGACCGAGGCCGCGCAGATGCGCGCCCGCGAGGTGAGCGAGGCCGCCCAGGCACGCGCCCGCGAGCTGACCGAGGGGCTCGAGACGCGCTACAAGGAGCGCATCCAGTCCGCCGAGGCGCGCGCCCGCGTGGCCGAGGAGCAGTCGCGGATGCAGATCGCCCAGGTCACCGAGCAGGTCGCCCGCCGCAGGCAGGAGCTGGAGAGCTCCATCGAGGCGCTGCGCGCCTTCGAGCGCGACTACCGCGCCCGCCTGCGCGGCTTCGTCGAGGGCCAGCTCAAGGCGCTGGAGGACGCCGCGCCCTCAGGGCCGGTCGCGCCGCCCCAGCCCCCGGGTGGCTTCGGCGGCAGCTCCCGGCCCCTGCCAGGGTCGGAGGACCTTCCGGCCCTGTCGACGGGCACCCGCCAGGTGAACAGCTCCTACTCGGCGCTCCGCGACCCGACCACGGACCCTGGCATCGGCAGCAACGGTCGCGACCGGGTGGACCGTCTGCGTCACGACGACTGACCCGCCGGGTCCGGCACCGTGGTCATCGGCGCGTTGCTCGCGCTGATGGCTGCCATCGGGTTGCTCGCCGCCTCGCTGTTCGTGGAATGGGGCCTGGTGCTCGCGTGGCTCTCCCTGGCCGCCGACGCCCTTGCGGTCCTCTTCCTGGTCAGCGCCCTCCGCCGGCGCACCCCCCGCCGCCCTCCCGCGGAGCCCTAGCCCCGGCTCCGCGCGCACCGCTGCCAGCGCGCACCGCCTTCCCGCCGCACAAACGGCCACCTTGCCGTGTGGTGGGCTGCTTGCCGCCTGGGAGGGCACCGCATGACGGCGGTCAGGACCGACGCGTGACCGTGGCGCGGCGGGCGGGGCGGTCGGCCAGGCGGACGACGAAGCGCAGGCCGCTCCAGGTCTGGTCGATCGCGCAGACCTTGTTGTCCACCAGACCGGCGGCCAGGCCGAGCCGCTGCACGAAGTCGAAATCGAGGTCCGTCGGCACCTTCGCCGCCTTCTTGGGCCACGCCACCCAGAGCCCGCCGTCGGGGTCGAGGGCGCGCGCCGCCTGGCCGAAGCGGCGCGCCAGCGCGACCCTGGTCGTGGCGAACAGCACGATCACGTCGAGCGGACCCTGCGCCCGCCGCCGCAGCGCCACCCCGTCCGGCAGGGGCAGCAGCAGCTCCTCGACACCTGGTGGCGCGTTCAGCAGCGCCACCACCGCCTCGGGCTTGATGCCCAGCTTGCGTGGCAGCGGCGTGCCAGAGTAACCGCCCGGGGCCCGGCTCATCGCTCCAGCACGCGCAGCGCCGCGCGCTCAGCGGCGCGCTCGAACGGGTTGCGCCGGTAGCCGGCCAGGCTGGTGAGCAGGTAGGCGGGGTAGAACAGCGGGCCCCAGCGCTCGTGCTGGGCGACGTGGGCCAGCTCGTGGGCGAGCAGGTGGTCGTCCAGGCGCTGGTTGGCGACGATGACGTGCCCGAGGGTGATCGCGTGGAAGCCGCGCCAGGCGAGGAAGCGCGCCAGACCGCGGCGATTGCCCTCGATCAGCAGCACGCCGCGGCAGCGCACCGGCCGGGAGGCGGTGGTGAGCGCGCCCATCAGCCCGACCAGGCTGTTCGGGCCCGCCCACAGATAGCCCCACCAGGGCCGGCGCAGCGGCAGCCGCTCGCCCAGACCGTCGGCGCGCGCTACGCGGCGACCACCGGCCGCAGCCACAGCCGCACCTCCTGCCCCTCCAGGTCGACGCGGGCGTCGAAGCCGTCGCCCCGCGGCGAGCGGTACAGCTCAACCGCCAGCGTTTCGCCGAGCAGGTAGTCGCGGTGGGCCTCGACCGCCTCGGCCACCTCACCCTCGGCCCTGACCGCCAGCTCGATGCGGTCGGAGACCTTCAGGCCCGCCTCCTTGCGCAGGTCCTGGACGGCGCGGACCAGGTCGCGGGCCAGGCCCTCGCGGCGCAGCGCCGGGGTCACCTCGAGGTCGAGGGCGACGCTCGAGCCGCCCTCGCGGGCGACCCGCCAGCCGGTCACCGGCTCCTCGACGACGGCGACCTCCTCCGGGCCAAGGTCGACCGTCCCGCGGCCGGGCACCTCGACCTCCACCCGCTCGCCGGCGGCGAGGCGCGGGGCCAGCGCCGCGGCGTCGGCGGCGCGGACGGCCGCCGCGACCTTGGGGGCGTCGTGGCCGAAGCGCGGGCCGATGGCGCGGAAGTTGGGATTGAGCCGGTAGCTGACCAGCCCGGCCTCGCCGTCCGCCAGGCGCACCTGCTTGACGTTGAGCTCGGCGGCGACCAGGTCGAGCAGGCCGGCGACGGCCTCGCGCCGCGCCGCGGGCACGGTCACCAGCGCCGTGGCGAGCGGCTGGCGCACCTTGACCCTGGCGTCGGTGCGTGCCTGGCGGCCCAGCGCGACCAGGCGCCGCGCCTCCGCCATGGCGGCGCGCAACTCCTCGTCGGCCCGCCCCCAGTCGTCCGGCTCCGGCCAGTCCGCCAGGTGCACCGAGTCGGGCGCGTCCGGGTCGACCGCGACCACCAGCCCCTGCCACAGCGCCTCGGCCACGAACGGCGTGTACGGCGCCAGCAGCAGCGCGAGCGTCCTGAGGCAGCTCCACAGGGTGTGGAACGCCGCCTCGGCGTCGTCGCCGGCGCCGCGCCAGAACCGCCGCCGCGACAGCCGCACGTACCAGTTGGAGAGGTCCTCGACGAAGGTCGCCAGCCGCCGCCCGGCGGTGGCCGGGTCATAGGCCTCCAGCCGCTCGGTCACCTCCGCGACCGTGTCCGCCAGCTCGGCGAGCGCCCAGCGGTCCAGCGCGCTCGGCGTGGCCGTCGCCGGGCCGCGGGTCGGGTCGAAGCCCGCCAGCCTGGCGTACAGCGCGAAGAACCCGTAGACGTTCCACAGCGTCAGGAAGAACGAGCGCGTGACCTCCTCGAGCACCTCGGGGCTGAGCCGGCGCGCGACCCACGGCGAGCCGCTGGCCAGCATGAACCAGCGCAGCGGGTCGACACCGTAGCGGTCCAGCAGCTCGAAGGGGTCGAGCGCGTTGCCGAGGCTCTTCGACATCTTGCGACCGTCCCGGTCGACGATGTGCCCGAGGCACACCACGTTGCGGTAGGAGGTCTGGTCGAACAGCAGCGTGCTCACCGCCAGCAGCGAGTAGAACCAGCCGCGGGTCTGGTCGATCGCCTCGGAGATGAAGTCGGCGGGGAAGGCCCGCTCGAACGCCTCGACTCCCTCGTGCGGGTAGCCCCACTGCGCGAACGGCATGGACCCCGAGTCGAACCAGGCGTCGAGCACGTCGGGCACGCGGCGGGCCTCGGCCGCGCACTCGGGGCAGGCGAAGGTGATCTCGTCGACAAAGGGCCGGTGCGGGTCCAGGCCGGAGAGGTCACGGCCGGTCCGCTCCGACAGGTCGGCGAGGCTGGAGACGGCGGTGACGTGCCTCTCGGCGCAGCGCCACAGCGGCAGCGGCGTGCCCCAGTAGCGCGCCCGCGACAGCGCCCAGTCCACGTTGTGGGCGAGCCAGTCGCCGAAGCGGCCGTCGCGGATGTGCTCTGGCTGCCAGCCGATCTTGGCGTTCTCGCCAAGCAGGCGCTCCTTGACCGCGGTGGTGCGCGCGTACCAGGAGGTCAGGGCGTAGTAGACCAGTGTCGTGCCGCAGCGCCAGCAGTGCGGGTAGCTGTGCCGGTGCCGCTCCGCGCGCCACAGCAGGCCGCGGCGGCGCAGGTCCTCCACGATCTCGGCGTCGGCGTCCTTCACGAACTTGCCGGCCAGCCATCCGGTCTGCGGGCCGAAGGTGCCGTCCGGCTGCACCGGGTGCAGGACCGGCGTGCCGTAGCGCTGGCCGACCGCGAGGTCCTCGGCGCCGTAGGCGGGTGAGGTCTGCACCAGGCCTGAGCCGTCGGTGGTGGTGACGTAGCCGTCGGTCACCACCCGCCAGCCGCGCTCGGCCTCCTCCTCGCTCACCGGGATCACGTCGAACGCCCGCTGGTAGCGGGTGCCGACCAGCTCCTCGAGCGGCACCGGGCGCAGGACCCGCGCGTCGGGGCCAACGGCCTGGGCGACCAGGTCCCTGGCGACCACCATCTTGCGCGTCACGCCGTCGCGCTCCGCCTCGACCAGGACGTAGTGGATGTTCGGGCCGACCACGACGGAGACGTTGGGCACCAGCGTCCACGGCTGGGTGGTCCACACCAGCAGCCCGGCGCCCTCCTCGGCGAGCGTCCCGGAGGTGGCGGGCAGGACCACGTAGGCGGTGAGGTCGTCGACCTCCTTGTAGCCCATGGCCACCTCGGCGTCGGACAGCGCCGTCTCGCAGCGTGGGCAATAGGGCAGGACCTTGTAGTCCTCCACCAGCAGACCACGCCGGTGCAGCTCGGCGAGGGCCCACCAGACCGACTCCACGTAGGAGGCGTCCATGGTCCGGTAGGCCTGGCTGGTGTCGATCCAGAAGCCGATCCGCTCGGTCAGCTCCTCGAAGGCGCCGACGTACCGCTCGACCGACTCGCGGCAGCGGGCGTTGAACGCCTCCACGCCGAAGGCCTCGATGTCACGCTTGGTGGTGAGCCCGAGCTCCTTCTCGACCTCGATCTCCACCGGCAGGCCATGGCAGTCCCAGCCGCCCTTGCGCTCGACCCGGTAGCCGCGCATGGTCTTGAAGCGCGGGAACAGGTCCTTGAAGACGCGTGCCTCCACGTGGTGGACGCCGGGGCGGCCGTTGGCGGTGGGCGGCCCCTCGTAGAACACGAACAGGGGAGCGCCGATGCGCCGCTCCAGCGAGCGCTCGAAGACCTTGCGCTCGTGCCACAGCTCGAGGACGCGCGCGTCCAGTGACGGGAGGTCGAGGCCCGGGTCGACCTCGGGGAACTGGCCCATCTCGACAATCTCCTTCGCGTCTGGCATTCGTTGCCGACTCGCTTCGCGAAGGGACGAGGCCGGGGCCCCGCGGTACCACCCCTCTTGCCGGCGCCTTGCGGCACCGGCCACTCACCGACCACCTGGCCACTGGGGCCTGCTGATGGCCTCCCGCTGTCACGGGCGGACCCGACTGCGTCTACTTGACGGGGGCGTCCCATCGTTCGGGCAGTGGCTCGGGGAGGATGTTCGTGGGCGCCGTGCCCGCCGGGCTTCCACCGTCCCCGGCTCGCTGGCGGCCGTGCCGCCCCTACTCGTTCCCGTCGTCGCCTCTGGCCTTGAGTGTACCCTGCCCAGGCAAGCGGGATTCGCGTCGGCGCGCCGCCCTCCAGATTGACCGGCACGGCCGGTACAATGCGCAGACACTCGACACCACTGCCCGTGTGACGGCGGCAGTGGCCCGTTCGGCCGGCTGCCTGACCGTCGCGGTGGCCGGTCCACGCCCGCTGGGACGGACGGACGCGGAGGACTGCCGATGGGAACAAAGAAGACAGCAGGTACCAGGACCTCCTCAGCCCGGACATCGACGCACGCGCCGGCGGCGGCGCTCGCCGGGAAGCGGGTCACCGCCCGTGACCTGCAGAGGTTCCGCCAGCGGCTGGAGGAGGAGCTGAAGGTCCTGCGCGGCCGCTACGACGGTTTCGAGGCCGCCAACGCCTCGACCCTGGCGGCCGCGGGCGGGCGCGGGCTCGGCGGGGAGCTCGCCGACGCCGGCTCGTTCAGCTCCGAGCGCGAGCGGGACCTCACGCTGGTCGGCAACCTGCGCGACCTCATCGAGAAGGTCCAGGCGGCGCTGGTCCGCATCGACGGTGGCAGCTTCGGCCGCTGCGAGGTCTGCGGCCAGCCGATCGAGCCCGAGCGGCTGGACGCGCTGCCCTACACGACGCTGTGCCTCACCGACGCCCGCCGCCGCGCGAGGGTGCGCTGACCATGACCCGGCTGGTCGCCGCCCGCCAGCTCGCCCTGTACGGCATCGCCGCGGTGGTGCTCGCCGCCGACCAGCTGAGCAAGTACCTGGTGGTGGGCAACCTGGCGGGGCGGCCGCCCATCCGGCTGATCGGCAGCGTGGTGGAGCTGCGCTACGCCACCAACTCCGGTGGGGCCTTCTCGCTGCTCACCGGGGCGCCGCTGTTCTTCGCGCTGATGGCGGTGGTGGTGATCGGCGGCATTCTCTACGCCGGCCGCCGTGCCCGCGGCCGAACGGTCCAGCTCGCGCTCGGCCTGCTGCTCGGCGGGGCGGTCGGCAACCTGCTCGACCGCCTGCTGCGCGGAGACCAGCCGCTGCGCGGCGAGGTGGTGGACTTCATCAAGGTCGGCTGGTGGCCGGTCTTCAACCTGGCCGACTCCTGCATCGTGATCGGCGGCCTGCTGCTGGCGTTCCTGCTCAGCCGTGCCGACCGTCCACCGGCACGCGAGCGCGACGCGGACCGCGGTGGCTCGGAGGCCCCCTCACGGACGATCGCACCGGGGGACTGACGCTCGGCGTGAGCCGGAGCGAGGCCGTGGCGCCGCCGGAGGTCGCCGGTCGCCGCCTGGACCAGGCGCTCGCGGAGCTGGCCGGCGTCTCGCGGGCGGTGGCCAGCCGCTGGGTGGACGACGGGCGGGTGCTGGTCGACGGCCGCGCGCGGCCGAGGTCGCACCGGCTCGAGGGCGGCGAGCGACTGCGCTGGGACCCTCCGGCGCCGACCCTGGCCGCCGAGCCGCTGCCGGAGCGCATGCCGCTGCAGGTCCGCTACGAGGACGAGCATCTGTTGGTGGTGGCCAAGCCCGCCGGCCTCGTGGTGCACCCAGGTGCCGGTCACAGCAGCGGGACGCTGGTCAACGCGCTGCTCGGGCGCGAGGGCTCGCGGCTGTCGACGGTTGGCGGCGCGGGCCGGCCGGGCATCGTGCACCGCCTCGACAAGGATACCTCCGGCCTGCTGCTGGTGGCCAAGGACGACCGCGCGCACTGGGCGCTCGCCAGGGAGCTGGCGGCGCACCGCATCGAGCGGCGCTACCTCGCGCTGGCCCAGGGTCATCTGGGGCCCACCACCACGGTGGACGCGCCGCTCGGCCGCCACCCGCGCGACCGCAAGCGCATGGCGGTGGTGCCGGGCGGGCGCCGCGCGGTCACCCACCTGCGCGTGGTGGAGCACCACCCGGCGGCCGACCTGGTCGAGGCGACGCTGGAGACCGGCCGCACCCACCAGATCCGGGTGCACCTGGCCTACGTGCGCCACCCGGTGGTGGGGGACCGCACCTACGGCGCCGACCCGGCGCTCGCCGACCGCCTCGGCCTGCGGCGGCCCTTCCTGCACGCGTGGCGCCTGCGCTTCCACCACCCCGTGGACGGCCGCACGGTCGAGCTGACCGAGGACCTGCCACCGGAGCTCGACGCCGCCCTGACCCGCCTCCGCGGGGCGAAACCCTCACCCTGGCCTGTTGCCTGATCTGCTGGCGCTGCTTGGAGCCGTCGATGCGGTCAAGGGGCGCGCCGACGGCGCGGGTGGGGACCCTGACGTCGCTCATCGTTGCTCCTCCACCAGCTCCAGCAGCGTCGAGATCATGACGTTGCGTGCCAGTGGGACCTTCTGCACGACCGCATCCAGCGCGGCCATGGCCATGTCGGAGGGGTGGGTCGCCACGCACGCCTGCGAGGCGCCGAGGACCGCCAGCTCGCGGGTGGTAGCCCTCCCGGGCCGAGCAGCCCGACCCGGGCTGGCGTTTGTTGCACGGGGTGGTGAGGTCCTGGAAGTACACGCAGCGGGTGCGCTGCAGCAGGTTCCCGCCCGTGGTGGCCAGGTTGCGCAGCTGCCCGGAGGCGCCCGCCAGCAGCGCCTGCGACAGCACCGGGTAGCGGCGCCGGGCCCGCCGGTCGGCGGCCAGCTCGCTGTTGGGCACCGCCGCGCCGATCCGCAAGCCGCCGTCGGGCAGCTCCTCGATCCGGTCGGAAGTGAGCTGCCTGACGTCGATGAGCAGGTCCGGCGTCGCCACCCCCAGCTTCATCAGGTCCACCAGGTTCGTCCCGCCGGCCAGAAAGGCCCCGTGCGGCGCCTCGGCCAGCATCGCCACGGCCCCTGCCACGTCATCGGCGCGCTGGTAGCGGAACGGTCTCATCGGCCTGCCACCTCCGCGATGGCCGGGACGATGTTGGCGTAGGCGGCGCAGCGGCACAGGTTGCCGCTCATGCGCTCGCGGATCTCCTCGTCGTCCAGCACCACCTCCTCGGCGGTCGGGTCGGCGCTCACCGCGCTCGGCCAGCCCGCCTGGGCCTCGCGCAGCATCCCCACCGCCGAACAGATCTGGCCCGGCGTGCAGTAGCCGCACTGGAACGCGTCGTGGGCGATGAACGCGCGCTGCAGGGGATGCAGCTCCTCGCCGTCGGCCAGCCCGGCGGCGGTGACGATGTCCGCGTCCTGGTGGGCCACCGCCAGCGCCAGGCAGCTGTTGACCCGGCGGCCGTCGAGCAGGACGGTGCAGGCGCCGCACTGCCCGTGGTCGCAGCCCTTCTTGGGGCAGCACCCACTCATAGGAGCGGGCTGCCAGGTGGCGGGTCTCCTCGATGGCGTCCTGGGCACGCCCCCAACGCAATGGATAACTCGGGCTATGGTCGCCCTCCGCGTCGGGCTCGGCCTGGGAGTCGGGGCGGCCGGCGTTGGCCTGGTCGCGCAGCTGGGCGAGGAAGCGGTCGAGGTTGTCGGCGAGTTTGAGGTAGAGCTCACGGTCGGCGAGCTGGGCGTCGAGCGCCTCGATCTGGCCACGCAGGCTGGTTTCGCGGGCGCGCAGGTCGGGCATCCGGCCACGCAGCTCATCGATGGTGAGCAGTTGCTCTTGGAACGCCTCGATCATGTTCG
>WNGA01010663.1_pt1 | contig 34787 bp, 29 predicted proteins | sample 5400061 | NCBI WGS metagenome assembly WNGA01 (sample SAMN13153366, study PRJNA577476) | soil metagenome | isolation source: 100 cm soil or saprolite under grassland replicate 2 | place: USA:California | collected 2016-06-15
GCCGCTGCTCGCCACCGCGGTCAATCGGGCCGTCGGCCTGCGACGGCTCCGTACCGCCCCTGAAGCGCAAGAACCGGGCGCGGAAGCACACGCTTCCGCGCCCGGTAAGAGAGTTTGCAATGCTTCGCGTGCCCCCGGCAGGAGTGGCACTGCAAGGGAAAAGGCCGCTCACCAGCACGAATGGCCGGTATTGGTGGTAGAAGAGTCGGTCGTCTTGGAGTAGCGGGGGGTCGGCAGTAGCAGAAGAACATCCCCCACTGTGGCCACGACGAGCCGAACCTTCTGAGCTGATGATCGTGTCAACCGCGACTGAATCTGGGATCTGGGCGTCCGTTGACAAGCGGGAGCCCATGACGGACACCACGGCCAGGACTGACCGATCACCGCCACCCATGGCGATCATCGGTGCTGGCCTTGAACGACCGGGCATGGCCGACGCCGGGAACCGGGCGGCTTCGAGGTCTTCGAGGTCGGGGTCTTCGACGTCGGGCATCCAGCCTCGCGGCCGGACAAGACGCAGCCAGGTCGCAGACCGCCAGCCACCGGCGAGATCCGCACGGTTCGAGCCGGTTGACCTCACCTCGGACCGGCCGGACGCGGCTCTGCCGGCGGCGGGTAATCGGCCCGCCGAGGCCACGACGCGGATCCGGGAGGGTGTCGTGCCCTACCTGCGCCGAACCAAGGTTGCCGCCCACGGTCCAGGCCGTCGCGGTCGATCGACGGCGGGCAGCCGCCTGTTCGTCAACTACCAGTCGCTGGCGCCGCCTGCCGCCTTCGGCCGCCTCGCCGCATAGGTCATGACAGCGGCGGCACGGCAACCCACTCCGACAGCGGCGCGTCCGGGGGAGGTAAACCATTATCGACGTCGCCGGTGGGTGACTGCGCGGTTGCCTGGGACGCCCGGACGCTCGCCAGTCCGGCGCAGGCGTTGGTAGCTCCTGCCCGGCTGAGGTCGTATCGTCCTGGTGCTGTCCGGCCTGTGCGTCAGGGGATGAGGACGAGTTTGCCGTGTACCCCTCCGCGGGCGAGGAGTTCGTGGGCGTGCCGGACCTCGGTCAGCGGCAGCCGTCCGGCGATCAGCGGGTGCAGGTGGCCGTCGGCGAGCAGCCGGAACAACGCCGCCAGATCGGTGCGGTACCAGTCGGGGTGCCGGTCGCGGGTCTTCGCGCTCTGGTAGGCCAGGACCCGGCGGCCGGGCAGCAGGTTGGCGGCGAAGGCCAGAGCCCCGGCGGCGTAGAAAATGGCCACCTTCCTGGTGTCGCGCCGCCCGCCGACCAGGGTGGCGTAGTGGCCGTACATCACTAGCCGTCCGCCCGGCGCCAACGCCCGTACCGAGCGCAGCGCGACCGTACCGCCGATGCCGTCGAGGACGACGTCGGCGCCGTCGCCGGTCAGTGCGTGGATGCGCCGGACGAAGTCCTCGCCGCGGTAGTCGATCGGGGTGGCGCCCAGTTCGGCGACCACCTTGCCGCCGGTACCGCTTGCCGTGGCATAGGCCTCCAGCTTCGCCACCGCCGCGAGTTCCAGCGCCGCGCTGCCCACACCGCCTGCCCCGCCGTGTACTAGGACACGCTCGCCGGGCCTGACCCGCGCCGCCCGGGTGAGCAGTTGGTAGGCGGTGATGTAGTTGAACGCCAGGCACACCGCGCGCCAGGTGCTGCTGTGGTACGCACACCGCGTCGGCGTAGCCGCCGACCACCGTGATGGCCGCGACCACCTCACCCAGGTCGAACCCGGCCGCTGCCGGCCCGAGCGCGTCAACGACACCGACCAGGTCGTACCCGGGCGTGAACGGCGGCGGCGGGCCACCCGGGTAGGTACCCTCGCGGATCAGCACATCGGGGAAGCTGACCCCGGCGGCGAGGGTACGAACCCGAACCTCACCCCGCGCCGGCTGCGGCGCCGCGTCCTGCACGAGGCGCAGTTCTTCCGGTCCGCCGTACCGCGAAACGACAACGCGGCGGATCGACCCGGTCGCAACACCCCCGGAGTCGGACACGACAGCCTCCCGTTCGCGGCCTGACCCCATCGGGCCGAAAGCCTTGGCTTCACTTGACTGTGTGACCACCGGCGCGGCCGGGAACAGGGCCGGAAGTCACCGGCCACCCACGGCCGCACCCACCCGGCGCGGCGACCCGGAGCGCGACGTGCCGGCTGGCCGCCTGGGGCGGGCCGCAAGGCAGCATTCGTCGCGCTGCTGACCCGGGTCGTGCTCGGCATCCACCCACCAGACGCCGAGCGGCCCGAGCAACGGGACGACCCCAAACCTCCTCGCCGCCCGCATCCTGGCGCGGCAAGGAGATCCGGGTCCACCTGCCGCGCTACCCCTGGCCCACCGGAACCCTACGAACCATCGCGGCGCCTGCGGCACCCCCGACGCAGTCAATCGCCGCCCAACGCGAGGACGGCCCCGGCACATCGAAAGGACCGCCTGGAACCACAGCCAGATGACGGCCTGGCCCGCCTATTCGCGCCGGGCGAGGATCGCAACCAGGGCCCTGCAGTAACTCCAGCCTGGTAATCCAACCCCCATGATCACCCCGACAGTTCATCCTCGGTAGCGCAGTTCCGGCGGTTCGCTGGTCGGCACCGCGATCGATGCGACAGAAAGGCGGTCCGGGTTGAAACCGGCAACCGTGGCGGGTTCGGTATGGGCTTGTCGACTTGACGGGCTTGCCCTATCGGCGATCTCCGACACCACGCCGTCCCGAAGGATCACACAACGACCCGGCATGACCGAACCGCCGCGGCCGTCCCACACGGCCACATCGCGGATCACCAGGGGCTCGGCCACCCGGGGTCGACGATGCCGTCCGGCGCGTGCGCGTCCCCCGGGGCGAACCGGCGTCGAATGGGCAGGTCCGCCATCGTCTCGCTACCTCCCCACGCCGCTGTCGTCGCCGGGTCGTGGTCACGAACTGCGGCCGGAGTGGCCGGCCAGGGCGGGAACACGCGCGTGCGGTGCGGGGACTCGCACGGCCTTGACCAGCAGCCACGCCAGGAACGACAGTTCCGCGACCGCCCCCGGGACGCCGACGAACCCTCCGATGCGTGCTCCGAGGTCGGGGGCGAGCAGGCGCGCGAAGAGGTCGGCGAGGTAGCCGACGCAGCCGATGATCAGCAGGACGCCGAGCAGCTTGGGGAAGTATCCCGACTTGATGACCAGGTAGCCCAGCGGCAGGAGCCACAGGGCGAAGAACATCTCGGCGATGACGAACCCGTTGCGTTGCATGTCGACGAACAGCATGGTCAGCGCATCGGACCCGGCGTGGCCGAAGGCGCGGGTGTAGTTCTCGCCGGTGGCGATGGTCAGCGCGGTGTACTGGTTGAGCAGGTTCAGGCTCTGGACCGCGACACTGACCGCGACGAGGGTGACCATCGCGGCGGCGGCTAGCTGGTTGACGTGCTTGAGCAGCAGGTACAGGGCCATGGCGGTCAGCAGGAAGCTGGTGGCCTGTACCAGGTCGACCACGAACCCGACGCGGAACAGCGTGGCCGAGGCGCGGATGTTGTCGGCCGTGGCCCCCGCATTACCCGATTCGACGAGGCGGGAGCGCACGTAGAACTCGGCGAACCCGGCGCACAGAGCCATGATCAGGTACAGGGATCCGGCGATCCTGGCAAGGGTCTTCGGCGCGGTCATGATCCGATCCTCCCTGGGTTGGCCAGGCCGACGTGGCGGGCGAGCCGGGCGGCCGTCGACTCGGCCGCGCTCGTCTTCGGGCCGGTTTCGGCTGGAGCACGAGATTGAAGCGCCGATGAGCTGAATCCTTTGGCGATCAGCCACACCGCCAGAACCATTTCCTGCACAGCGATCGGGAGCAGCACGATCGTGTACGTGGTGAGCGGACGATGGCTGAACAAGGCCAACGACCAGGCCACTATCGCCAGGATGATGGCGATGATGCCCCAGCCGGACAGCCATCGGGGAATGAGTCGTGATCGGTAGAACAGGTAGTAGTACATGAGGGCCCCCAGGCTGAACGCCAGCACGCCCGCCAGCGTTGCCTGGTCGCGCACGTCCAGCAACGAATCGCCGACCGCCTGAACCGAGTCACGATCGGCGACCCCTGCCGTCGTGGGCGGCTGGCTCAGTGCCAGCACGGACAGCAGGCCCACCACGCCGACCGTGTACATCAGGGCCTCCATCGTCCGGAAGACAACGGATCCAAGGGCCAGACCCGCACCCCACTTCTTTAAGACGGGGTACATCGAGATCGCAATGCCAGCACACGCGCCAGCCGCCACCAACTCAAGGAGCGCTCCAACGGTCACCTGGTTCACATGTCCGGAGACCTGACTGAGGTAGTCCGTACCGCCCAGAAAAGGCCTCGACAGCCCGGTACCCAACACGTTGGTAACAGTCGCGATGATGAACAGCACTCCCGCGCTGAGGGCTGCCCGCCGGTTCGAGTCCATTCCTATCGCCCTTTCCAAAGCCCGCCACCGCGCCGGCGGTCCCCGCACCTCGCCTCGTCGCGATACCGCCTATACCCCTCAGGGTATGTAGGCCAGCGGCGGGACGGTCAGAGACAGAGGTCCCGACCCGACGGGCCGACCGGACCATGGCGGTCCGCGAACAGATCCAGCCTGACCCGCAGCGAACGTTCCTCAGCCGCGCTGTCAGAAGTTGTGGAACACAGCGGTATACGCCGGTCGATGTGCGTGTCCCCGTCTGCGGGAAGGAGGTAAAGCCGTCGCCCGTGTCGTCGGGGAGTCGCCCGCCCCATCGGTGGCTCGGTGACACGCCGTTGACCATCAACCCATACACGACCCGGAGTGCCGCCTCCGCCGTGGCTGGGGGAATGGGCGTGGACTGCTGCCCCGCGGGCGGGTGGGGTCGCTTGCTCATCGGGGAGCGTCGTGGCGGCCGCGGGTGGCCGACAGCAGGCTGGGCGCTGGTTGCTGTTCGGGCTTGGATGCATATGCGGGGGCGTTGAAGCCTTTGACGATCAGCCAGACCGCGAGCGCCATCTCCTGCACCCCGATCGGTATCGCCAAGACGGTCTGGGTCGTCGAGTACGGCTCGACGAGGCCATACAGCACCAGCACGCCCGCCGCCATCCACAGCACGGCGCCGGCAAGACCCCAGACCGACAACCATCGAGGCACCAGTCTTGCCCGGTACAGCACAAAGTTCAGCAGCACAGCGCTCAGGCCGAAAACGGCCGCGGGCTGGACCGCCTGGTCGGCCCAATCGCGTCCGGCCAGCAGCAGATCACCCAGCGGCTGAAACCGGGCAGCGTCGACACCGCCGGCGTTCACGAACGTCTGACTCACCGTCACCACGGTCAGCAAAGCGACGGTGCTGGCCAGGTAGATCACCGCCTCAATGGTCCTGGCCACGACGTAACCCATCGCCAAGCGTTGACTGTGCCGCTTCAACACCGGGTAGATGGCAACCGCGATCCCCACCACCGCGATGGCCATGATGAGCACACACAGCGCTCCGGTCGCCACCCGGTCCTTGTGCGCCGACGCCGTGGTCAGGTAATCGCTAGCATCGACAACCGGCCGGGTGAGCACCATACTCGCGACGCCAGCAACCGTCGCGACGATGTACAGGACCCCCACCACCCGGGCGGTCCGTGGATATGTCGACATGGTCAACCCTCCTCCCCGGGGCCTACCACGGTGACGACGACCTTTCCCCGGGCGTGTCCCTTGATCAGGTAGCCGATGGCCTCGGGGGCCTGCCCGAGCGGGTAGCTCCGGTCGATCACCGGGGTGAGCTTCCCGGATCCGATCAGCTCGGTGAGGGCCAGCAGATCGGCCTGGTTCACGCTGGCCACGAACGGGCGGATGCGCTGCGGCACGAACGGGGCCATCACCAGCGCCGTGATGGTGCGGCCCAGGCCGCCGAGCCACCGGCCATCGGTGTTCGCGTTCGGCACCAGGACTCCGGTGCGCGTCAGCGCACGCCGGCACGCCGACAGCGGATGGTTGCCGACGTTGTCCACGACGACGTCGAAGCGCTCCGGTGCCCGGGTGAAGTCCTGGCGGGTATAGTCGATGACCGCGTCGGCGCCGAGCGAGCCGACCAGGTCAACATTCCCGGTGCTGCACACCCCGGTCACCGTGGCACCGAACGCCTTGGCCAGCTGCACGGCGAACGTGCCGACGCCGCCGGAGGCGCCGTTGACCAGGACCCGCTGACCTGGCTGCACCCGGGCCCGGTCCCGCAGCGCCTGCAGGGCGGTGACCGCGGCCAGGGGCACGGCGGCGGCCTGCTCGAAGGTGATCGTGGGCGGCTTGGCGACGACCATGCCGCGCCGGGCGCGGGCGTACTCGGCCAACGCGCCGCCGCGCAACGGGTTGCCGCAGGATCCGAAGACCTCGTCGCCCGGGCCCAGGTCGGTGACCTTCGCGCCGACCTGGGTGATCGTGCCGGCCACGTCCACCCCGCGGACGCCGTGCCTGGGTCGGCGCAGGCCGCCGAACAGACGCAGGAAGTACGGCACGCCGCGCATGATGAATCCGTCCCCGGCGTTGAGGCCGACCGCGCGCACCCGCAGCAGCACGTCCTGGTCCCCGACGACCGGCTTGTCGATCTCCTCCAGGGCGAGGACGTCCGCAGGGCCGTAGCGGTGCTGGACGATCGCCTTCATCGTGGTCACGCCAGCGTGGGACTCCTGTCTGGCCACCTGTCCCGCGACGCTGCCGAGACTTCTCTTGGCTGCCATGACGCCTCCTTGGTGGGGCATGGTGTTCACAAACGGCTGCACCGGTCGGCCATGGCGGGCACCCGCGCCTGCTGTGCGGCCGGGGCCGGCACGGCCTTGAGCCGTCGAGTAGCTGCCGCGGCGGGCGCGCAGCAGTACCAGCACCGCCACGACCGCCGTCGCGCGATAGCCCCAGCACACGGCGCTGCTGGTAACGCCGAACCAGACCAGACCCAAAAACGGCAGCACCGGCAGCACGATCGCCGCCGCCATCTCAGCGGCGTTGCGGCGCCCCGTGCCCCGCACCAGCATCCAGGCCACCACCGGGATGCCCATCCCGGCCGCCATCGCCAGCAGGATCTGCGCCGGGTACAGCACATTAACCTGCTCATAGGCCGTGAACCCGATGACGCTGGCGAAGATCAGGCCAGTGGCGATCGTCCCCACCACCATGACCGCCAGCACCTGCAGGAAAACCCGCCACAACGCAGTCAGGCGCACCCCGGGCGTGCCGTCCTCCGCTGGGTGCACCGGCCGGGCCGGCCCGACCGCGGCGGCGGGAGCCTGGGTGGGAGCACGGGTCCGGACCATGACAACCACTCCTCCTCGTGCCGGAATACCTTCTTCTTCGTGTATACCCTCCAGGGTATAGAGGGTGGCAGGGTCGAACGTCCCACTGCACCGGGACCGACAGCCCTGTCGCCACGGCGGGCGCCAAGCCAGGCCGGCCCGCGCCGTTGCCAGTGCCGGCGGCGCCGCCTGGACCACGGTCAGTTGGGCAACGGATTTGTCCCGCAGTGCCGCCATGACCTCGGCAAGGTGGAGCTGGCCGAACGGTCCTCCACCGCGGTCGGCCGGCACCGCCACGACCAGATGGTCAACCCGTGGGTGCCGGCCGAAGACCCTGTCCAACTGGGCCCCGTCACGAGCATCAACCGGCTCGCCGCTCGCGCCCGCCCCGAGCGCGGTCAACGCCTTCAACTACATGTACCCGGATGCCGCCTCGCGTATGGAGGCTGTTGCCACCAGGCTCAGGACGGAGTCCAACGACGTCATCCGGCGGGTACTGCTGTCCGAGCTTCGCGGCACCGATTCCGCGATCCACTCGCCGTAGATCAGACCCTCGCACAGCTATCTGACCTGCCCGGCTGGACGTGCCTGTCCCAAGAGCCCGACGGCGACGCGAGGTTCGCTGACAACCACGGGGAACTCTGCATATGTATCGCCGGAATCCTTGCCTGCCAGCACGAGACGCCGTTCGCTACCTCCACGGTCCGCAGCTGGCTACGCGATCCGACGAGATTTCCCTCCCGTGGGCAGCTGATCGCCACCACCCTCCGCGACGCCATCAACCCGGCAGACCCAGCGTTGCGACAGACGCGGGAGCGCGCGTTCTCGTTCGCGCGAATAACTGTCGATGCTGCGCTGGCGCGCGACTCCGAGCAATCAGCCGATACCCGACCGGCCGCTGAGTCGCCAACCGTCGCTGCGGAGTTCGGCCATCAGCTCTACTGCGCGAGCGGTGCCGCCGACCCCGAGGCCGCCCCTGGCGCACTGCCACGGCGCGGACCGGCACCCCGGTTCGCCAGGCTCGCCCTGCCGATCCTTGCCGACCTGGCCGGCATCGCGGACCCGCGACTTGCACACCACATCATCAAGACCCTGGACCACTTGCGAGATACGCAGCCGGGCAGGGTCCTCGCGATCGCCGCGACGACAGTGACCTCCACAGAAGCGTATGCACGGGACCACATCGGTCTGCAGGACGTCAGTACTCTGATCCAACATGTCCTAGCCGAGTACCGGACTGTCATCATGTCTTCAGCGGAAGAACTCGCGGCCGTGCGCACGATGCTGAGCTCATTCGTCCGCCTTGGCTGGGACTCCGCCATCGAACTCTACGAACAAACGAACTACCTCAAACCGCTGTAACGGCCGTCCGAGCCTGCCTCATCCCGCCACGACCACGACGACTCCGTCGCACCCGGCGACCCTCAACGGCGGCCTGCTCGTTCTGCGGCACCCCCGAATCACCCCAGCCGACCACTGGCACACGGACCCGGCGTCACGATCTGCACCGTCTGCGCCCTACGCGCCACCCAGAGCCTCGCCGCTCGCGCCGGATCCTGACCCATCCACATCCGAGAAGAAGCCGACGGGCTGATCTCCCGGGTGGTCGTCGGATTGAGCGATGTGGACCGACAGCCCAGCGGGGCCCGTGCGCCTGTCACGCTGACGGCGTGAACATGCGACCCTTTGCCGTTCCGGCAACGGTGGCAGACGCGGCCCGGCGCATCGTCAAGCGCGACAGAGGCGCACCGCAGCGCTTGCACATCCGGCCTGGCGTAGCCGTGTCCCGCGGCCCGACAACCTGCACGATCAGTGCCGTGGCGACCGATTCGGTCAACTCGTCGGCGAACTGCTGGACCTCCATCGCTCCATATCGGGTTCCTGCTGCACCGCATCACCGCGCCCCCCCCGTTGGAGGAACCTTGAGTACCCCAACCACCGGCACCGTGCACGTCCGGTACCTCGTGGACGACGTGCAGGCCGCCATCGACTTTCTACACCACCCACCTCGGCTTCACCCTGAACACCGCGGCCCTGCCCGCGTTCGCCGACGTCACCCGTGGCAACCTGCGGCTGCTGCTGGCCGGGCCGCAAAGCTCCGCCGCCCGGCCGATGCCCGACGGCCGCAAACCCGAACCGGGCGGCTGGAACCGCATCCACTTCATCGTGGACGACATCACCGCCGAGGTGGCCCGGCTGCGCGCCGCCGGTCTGACCTTCCGCAACGACATCGTCACCGGCCCCGGCGGGCGGCAGGTCCTGCTGGAGGATCCGTCCGGCAACCCGGTCGAGCTGTTCCAACCGGCCGGGGCGTAGATGGGCACGGACGCCACCGGCGGCGACCCTGCCGCGGCGTCGGACCAGCCCGCGCCCGGCGCCGCCATCCCACCCCGGGTGGGCCTGCCCACCGTGTTGAAGGAGTGGGGCCGCATCGGCTGCATCGGCGTTGGCGGCCCACCCGCCCACATCGCGCTGCTGCGCAAGCTGTGCGTGCAGGACCGTCACTGGCTTGATGCCCGGGAGTTCGAGGACGCCGTCGCCGCGTGCAACCTGCTACCCGGGCCCGCCTCCACCCAGCTGGCCATCTTCTGCGCCTGGCGGGTCCGCGGCTGCCAAGGTGCACTCCATGACCGGCCACACCGACTACACCATCCGGCAGGCCACTTACGACCTGCGCAAACTGCGAGGTAAACGGCTCATAGACAAACCCGGCCGGTCCCGCCGCTACCAGCTACCAGCCCACGCCGCCCGCACCATCACCGCACTGCTCAGCCTCCGCGACCACGTGATCGCCCCGATCCTGGCAGGAGTGCGAAGCCCACGGATGGGCCGCAAACCCAAGACCTGGACCGCCGTCGACCGAGACTACGAGCAGATCCGCATCACCATGCAGACTCTCCTCGGCCACCTCGGACTCACCACCCCGACCGTCGTGGCATAGACAAGATTTTGTCGATCGGAAAGGCTCAAGCGCCTAGCGCGCTCCTCAACTGTGGCAAGCGGACCGGTGCACGGCCGGGGCATCGTCACGACGGATCCGTGGAATCCGCCGTGTTCGCGTCACACTGTCCATGGTGCCGGTGGTAGTTGGTGGCGGCGGCGGCCAGGACCGCGCTCCACAGTCCAAAGCTGCCGTACACGAACAGGTACACCCGGGCCGATCGGCCACCCGGGTCCGCCGGCGGCTGGCCGGTCAACAGGTCGACTAGCAACGTGACGGAATAGAGCCCGAACGGCATCAGGATCGCCACGGCCAGCCAGGCCGGTGTGAGGACCATCCAGCGCGGCAGCGGTCGCCCGCCAAGCACCGGCACAAATCGAGGCAGGATCCAGCGGCGCGCCAGAAGGATGCCCAGCGGCACACCGAGCAGCGCGACCAGGACGGTCCCCCAACCGCTGGCGAAGGCGTTCACCTGGTCACCGGCGGTCCAGCCGATCCCGGCGCCCAACGACCAGACCGCCTTGAGCAGCGCGTACGGCATGGCCAGCGCGGCGGCGACGCAGCCGAGCCAGTCGTGCGAACGGCCGAGGCGGCGATCGCCCCGGGTCCGCCGCTGGTACGCCGCAGTGCTCAGGGCCAGGCAGAGCGCGCCCATGGCCAGTACCGCCCGGGCGGCGAACGACGTGTAGTCGAGGCCAACGGGGATCAACGGCGTGAACCGCAACAGGTCCAGCAGCAGGTACGGCCCCGTCGCGTACGCCAGCACCACGGTCAGGCCCCAGCCGCCCACTATCAACACCGGCCGACGGCGGGAGCCCAGCAGGCCGCGCGCAAGCCCCAGCGCGGCGAGGGCACCGGCCAGGCCCAGCCAGTCGACGTACGTGCCCGACTCGACCGGACCGAGCCGACCCGGCAGGTCCCGTCCCGTGGGCAGGCCGCCGTGGCCTGGATAGCCGACCTCGCCGCCCAACGCCCTACAGCCGGAGGATCGCATACCCGGCTGGCCACCATGCCGCGGCCAGCCATCTCCACCCGAACGGGGGTGGTCCTCGGTTGCGCGATTGCCGTCACCGTGTCCCCCTCCGATCGGATCGCTAGTGCGAGCGTCGCAGCGCAGGCACCAGCTTCCCCGCCAGCGCCGAGCCGGCGAACAGGGCGATCCACGTGGCCATTTCTCAGGCTCCCGTCGGTGCCGCGTCTCGGCGAAGTGTGGTCAGGACGTCGTCGAGCCAGTCGTAGACGCGGGCGTAGGCCAGACGCTGGCCGCCGGATTGGCAGTGGGCCTCGGCACCCTCTTCGGCGGTGAACTCCAGGAAAGTCTTAGGGCAGGTCAGATGCTCGTAGAGCTGTGCGGCCTGGCCGCTAACGAATTCATCGCCCTGGGCGGAGCAGACCAGGGTCGGGCAGGTGATCTTTTCGGCGATCCCGTCACGCAGGTGGTAGTCGAGGTAGGCGGCGCCGAACGCCCGTGGGCTGTCGGCGCCCATCGCGTACATGCCCTGGCTGATGGCCCACCGCAGGGTCGGGTTGGCGGCCATCGCGGCCTGCAGGGCGGCGTCGAGTTCGGGGTCGGAGGCGGCGCGTAGCCGCTGCTCGGCCACGGCCGGGTCGCCGCCGACGGCGGCCGTCGGCATGACGCCGAGGTCGTAGATGCCGTCGATCGCGATGAGCGCGGCGATCCGGGTTTCGAAGGCGGCCGCGCGCGGGGCGAGGAGGCCGCCCATGCTGTTGCCGAACAAGGCGATGTGCTCGGTATCGACCTCCGGCCGGGCCAGTGCGTAGTCCAGAACCGGGCCGACCACGTGCTCCCAGTCGGGCCGGAACACCAAGCCCTCGTGATGCAACGTGCCGGGCTGGCCAGGTCCGTCGAAGGCGAGCACGTGGTAGCCGCGTTCGACGGCCGCCGCCGCCCCATAGAAGTGCATTTCGTCGACCGGGCCGTCGAAGCCGTTGTGCATCACCACCGTGGGGCGCGGGTTCTCGGCATCATCGGCCCGGTAGAAGTAGCCGGGCAGGCTGGTGTCCTCGTAGGGAATCCGCACCGGCTCGATCGCAGGGCTGAACAGGGACGCCGCCTGCCGGAAGCAGGTGACGCTGCGGTCGTAGGCGGCCCGGATGCGCCGGTCGGCCGGGTTCCCGTGCAGGAAGAACTCCGCGCTGCGGTAGTAGTTCGATGCGCGCAGGAACCCATCCCGGGCGCTGACGCGGTGGCCGCCGGCAAGCGTCGACTCGGCCTCGGCCGCCACGCGATCGGCGGTGGCCAGCCACTCGTCGTGCCAGCTGTCGTAGTCGCCGGCGGCGATCCGCTGCGCAGTCACCGCCGCCTCGCCGAAGTCGGCGCCGCCGTAGGCGATGTGGCCGAGAACGCGCAGGGTCTCAAACCAGAACGGCGGATCATCGGGGAAGAACACAGCACGCATGTTTCGCTCCTCACTCTTAACCTGCACCTTCGTGGGCAGACTGATCGGTCGTCACGCGAAAGACAGGAATCTGCGCTGCGATCTGCTTGACGTCTTCGATGGCGGCATGGCGATCGACGGTATATGGAGCTGAGCCCGCGCCGATCAGAGGTGACCTGGGTCTGAGCTGCGTGCCCGGGTCGGGGCCATCGGGTGGCGGATCCGGCGACAGCACCTCGAGCGGCTCGGCACCTTGGGTGCCGACCCCCGCCGGCCGTGGATGATCGGCCAGGGGCTGGAAGCGCTGCCCGGCCCAGCGCACCGCGGGGCTGGGCTCGGACTGCCCGGCGATGTGGCGGCCGCTGTCTGCCGCCCGTTCCACATGCCCGCCAGCATCCGCACCGCCATCGGGGCGATGCCATAGTGGTTTCATCGCGGACTCCTCCCAACCGATCTCCTATACCCCCCATGGTATACGCGCTGCGGGAGCGCCGTACGGGGCTGAAGTCCCTACCGAAGGGGTCCATCGGTGAACCCCTCGCGATCCGTTGTGCTGGTTCCCGTGTCCGGGTGAGTTTCACGCTACGGCTGCCGGTGGATCGGACGCCGGACCTGGAGGTAATGCACGCGCCTGGGCGGCCATTTCGATCCCGGAAGCGGCAGACGTCGATCAGACCTGCGGTGGGCCACCTCAATGCGCGGACACGGTTGACGACGTGGTGGATCAAGGTCGGCGGGTTTCGAGGCGTACTTCCGGATACTGTTTTGCCGGGCCGTCGAGCAGTGCGGCCGGCTGGCCCTTCAGGTGCCGGTCGAAGAACGCCACCGAGTAGGCGTTGATTATGCTGTGTGCCCGCGGCGCGCCGATCGGCCCGGAGAGGCCCAGCCTGTAGGCGAGCGGCGTCAGCAATGGAGCATCGGTCATGTCGACGTGGAACGTGCCGGGCACCTGCACGTAGTACCCATCTGTCGGCAGGCTCTGGTACACCGCACGCATGGTGGTCAGGTGTTCGTGGATGGCTGCCTCTGACCAACCGCCGGATCGGCGTCGTTCCAGGCGCATAGTGTCGGCGTCCCGGGTGATCCACATGGTTGGCTGCCGCAAGCCGGCCCGGACCACGTCGGCCCGCATGTAGGCATCCTCCAGCAGGCAGGCCCGCAGGCGCGGCTCCAGCAGGCAGGCTTCGCCACCGACGATGCCGCCGAGCGAATGGCCGAAGAGGCCGGCACGCTGCAGGTCCAGCCGCCCGGTCAGGATACCGTTCGGGTCGGCCCGGTTGAGGGCGGTGAGCTGATCCAGCGTGAAAATGGCGTCCTGCGCGAGATACGGCATGTGGGCGTCGGCGAAGGCGCCGTGCGCAGGGGCCGTGTCGGGGTCGTAGCCCGGCTGGCGATGCGGAGGGTCCAGGCGGGTGTCGTAGGCCGCCTGGCGCCCATCCGGGAACACCACCATCGAGGCGGCATACGGCTGATCGATGGCCGCGACGATGTAGCCGTGCGAGACCAGGTCCTCGACCTGGAAGGTCTGCTCCTGGCGGTAGCCGCCGAGCCCGACCAGGAGGATCAGCACCGGGTAGCTGCGCTTGCCGTCGGCCACGGGCGCGGACGCGACCGCGTTGGTGGTGACGTACTTCAGGTGCCCCAGGATGAACTCGGGCAACTTGATGAAGCGCGCCAGCGCCGGCGCAACTGCGCCGGCATCCGGGATGTAGGGAGCGCGCGGCGATGATGGGTCTGCCCAGGCGGGGTACCAGATCTGCACCATCAGTTCACGACGGTCGTCGGGATTGGCGGCGAAGACCTCCGGACGGGAAGCATCAACCCAGTGGTAGGTCAGCGTGCCAATGTCATATGGCCCGGTCGGATGCGGGAAGCGGAACACGGGCAAGGCTATCGGCAGGGCGGTAGAGACCACCAGGCCGAGTACGCCCAGCCCGATGCCCAGGCCGGCGGCAAGCCGCCTGGTCCATCTTCGTCCGGCCGGCCGGCCCGCCGGTTTGATGGTTCGCAGCAGCCAGACGAGCCAGACCAGGAAGAACAGCCCGCCCAGCGCGTACGCCGGGACCATCTGCCAGCGCGGTCCCTCGACGAGCAGCTGCGCGCCCATGACCGGCAGCGGGAGAAACGCGAAATGGCGTAACCAGCGCGCCCTGCCACGCACCGGGACCACCAACAGCACGAATGCCACCAGGTTGGCGACTACCAGCAGGATTTCAAGAGGTCTCATCTTCCCAACTCCATCGCGGCCTTCGCGTACCTACCGCCCGCGGCTCACAACCACCCGGCTCGACCTCCACGCACGCAGCGGTAGCCGTGGCGAGGATGGCTAACTCGATGAGCTGCGAGGGGCCGAGCCAGCCTCAGCATGGTGGGCCCACACGAAGTCTTGGATCTTTCGGGTTCTCAGCATCCACCGTTGCCAACGCGGAAAGGCGGCGAGTGCCTGTGCCGGAGGAATGATCTCTGGCCGCTCCAGTGGATAGTCGCGGCCCTTGGAGCGCAGCGCGAATCGGCCTGCCGCCATAACGTTGCGGACCCACTGCGACCGAGGGCCGTACAGGACAGCGATGACGAACCCGTCTCCGAGCGGATAGGCCGAGACGGGATTGCGGTACTCGCGGCCGGAGGTACGGCCCACGTGTCGCACGATGGAGTACGCACGCAAGGACCTTCCCGAGATCTTGAGGAAGATCCGGTTCGAGAGGCTCTTGACAGGGTCCCGCCTGACATCTTCTGCCATGTTCCTGATCTCCTGCTCGTTTTCGTTATCGGCTTGCGTCACGGGTCGCCAACCGCGCAGCCGGCGATGATGTCGTGGCTGGCGGTGAGCACGGCCGCGGGGGGCATCATGGATCCTCCATATCCAGGAGTTACTCGGCGGTATCGCGCGGGCCGGACCGATCAGCACTTTCCTACTCAGGGCAGATAACCTGCGTATGGGAGTTCGGTAGCTACGCATGTTTGTCAAGGGAGGTGACGTGGCTTGTCGTACACCGGGCCGAACGCTGCCCGGTTCGGCCATGCTGGTGCCGCTCGCTCCGCGTCAGCTTCCACCAAGCCGGCGCCGCTTCCGCGTGTAGTAGAAGGCCGTGATTCCCAGCAGCACCCCCCAAACCAAGAACCACGGGTCCCACAGGTACAGGTGCCCGTAGAACGCGCGCCAGTCCATGTCGTCTGAAGCCTCGACCACGCCTGTCGCGACGAGAAGGAGTGAGCCGACCTGCGCGCCGCCATACAGGACCAGCACCGCGGCCCCACCCCACCCGGCGAGCAGCAGCATCCACGGCCGAAAGAGGCGAGGCCCCCACGCCTGCACGAGGGCGAGCGCAAGCAGCCCGCCGGCCGCCTTGAGGAGGCCGGCAAACCACACGATGAAGACGCCGAGACTTCCAAGCGCGGCGAGCTCGTCGGCTTGGCTACCTACGGTGTCAAGGCCGAACGTCCCGCCCGCCGCCCAGTAGAAGCTCACTGCGGCGTTGAGGAATGCGCACGCGCCCGCGGCGTAGCCCGCCAACCGGCCAGCCGGATGCACCGCGGCCGGCGATAGCCGCGTCGCTTGTGCGGAGATGTGAGGCATGCCGACGTCTCCTCTCCTTCTTAACACCACAGCGGGTCCGCTAGCGCGGAGCAAATACGTCGCATGAGAGGGCATCTGATTCGTTCGTGTCAGGTTATGTCCGGATCTTTGGGGATGTCGTCGCGCCACGACAAGGTTGATTCACTTGTCAACCGTCGAGTCATGTTGTCAATCATCGCCCAGTGAATCATCGCCCGGGACCGTTGTGGGTTGGTTTCGTAGTCGCGGACCAGCCGGCGATGCAGCATCAACCATCCGAACGTTCTTTCTACCGCCCACCTCTTGCGCTGGGGCACGAACCCGCGCTGCTGCGGGTCTTTGGTGACGACCTGCACCTCAATGCCAAACGCCGCGCCGGTGTCGATGACGCTTTGCTTGTATCCGGAATCCACCCAGGCCACCGCCACCTGCGGGTGGCGGCCGGCTACCTGTTCGACCACCGCCCGGCCACCGACGGTGTCCTGGACGCTGGCCGCGGTGACCAGCACCACCAACAGAAGGCCGAGCACGTCGGTGGCAACGTGTCGCTTCGTTCCTTTGATCTTCTTGCCTGCGTCGATTCCCTGGGCGTGTTCGGGCACGTTGCCGGAGGTCTTGACGGTCTGGGCGTCCAGGATCGCCGCAGTGGGTTCGGTGTCCCGACCCGCCGCCGAGCGGACCTGGCCCCGCAACGCGTCGTGGATCGCTTCGGTGATTCCTTCCTTCTCCCACAAGGCGAAGTAACCATGCACCGTCTTGTACGGCGGAAAGTCGTGCGGCAGGTACTCCCACGGGATGCCGGTCCGGTTGACATACAGGATCGCATTGACGATCTCCCGCAAGTCGTGTTGTATCTTCGCGATGCCCAATCCGGCCCGGGCGGCCTGCCACGCCGACAGCATCGGCTCGATCAGCGCCCACCGGGCGTCGGACAGGTCAGTGCGGTACGGGCGGCGAGAGGCAGTCACTCGCCTGGCCTACCAAACCACCGTCCACAATGGTGGGACGTCGGACGTCGACGTGCCGCCGTGTCTATACCAGATCATCCTGAAATGGGATGAGATGCCCTCTGAGAGTCTCCTCGCGCCAAGCGGAGTCGAAGCGCATCACGGCTAGGCCACGGCAGCTCCATCCGCTATCCCACCGCGACGCGTGGCTGTGGGACAGAGGCGTTGGGCCTGCCGAGCTAGGTAACGGGGTCCCGCCAGCGCGGCTGCGGAGCACCGCTTCGCCAACGCGATAGCTCAGCACGATGGGTCTGCGGGCCTTGGCGTTCACGGGGTCCAGTCCAGTACCGAGGCGAGGGATCGGGCGGGCGACGAGCGGGGAAGCACGCGTAGGGCGGTGTTGCGTAGGCCTACGGCTACCGGGGATGCCCATTGGGCGACCGCGCCGATCCGGTGTGCGCGCAGCGCGATCATCTGGGTCCGTGGCCGACGGTCACGGTCGTAGGCGTCCAGTCCCTCGCCGCTGTCAAGGACCCTGGCGAGCACCAGCGCGTCTTCGAGCGCCTGACAGGCACCCTGTCCCAGGTTGGGGGTCATGGCGTGGGCGGCGTCACCGACCAGCACGACCCTGCCCAAGGCGTACGTCTTCAGCGGCGGCAATTCGTACACGTCGTTGTGCAGCACCGCGTCCGGGTCCGCCGCATCCAGCAGGGTCGGGATCGGGTCGTGCCAACCACCGAACCGGCGGCGCAGTTCGGCCAGCCCGCCGAGCGGGGCGCCTGCCGGAGCGTTGACGGCGGCGTAGCAGTAGATGCGCCCGTCCGGCAGCGGGGCGTAGCCGAACCGTTCCCCCGAGCCCCACGACTCGCAGCTCTCGCCGACCGGCACCGGTGGTGTGACCATCCGGAAGGTCGTGTAACCGACGTACCGTGGCGACGGGGCGTCCGGCCAGATCGACGTGCGCACCACGCTGCGGACACCGTCCGCCCCGACGATCAGCTCTGCGTGGGACTCGTCCTCGGAGTGCACCACCGTCCCGTCGAGCCGTACCCGGCGGACCGTGACCCCGCCGCGCAGCGCCTCGTCCGGCAACGCGGCGCGCAGCACGGCGACCAGGTCGGCGCGGTGGATCATGGCCGTCGGCCCGTAGCGGCGCTCCAGCTGGATCGTGTCGGTACGAGACAGCCACCGCCCGGCGGCGTCGCGGATGCCGGCTTGTCCCTTCAGCGCCGAGCGGCCGCGGACGGACTCGCCCACTCCGAGCGCGTCCAGCGCGTGCAGCGCGTTGGGCCACAGGGCCAGGCCCGCGCCGACCTCGGTGAGCTGCGCCGCACGTTCCAGCACCTCGACCTGCCAGCCGCGCCGGCTCAGTGCCAGCGCGCAGGCCAGCCCGCCGATTCCGCCGCCGATGATGGTTGCTTGCATGACGGCCTCCGTCTCTACATCTGTAGAGTATCTCTACACTTGTAGAGAACCTGTGAGGTGGTGGCGTATGTCACGCCGGACCGAGCTCGCCGACGCGGCGATCACGACGCTTTCCCGGGACGGGATGCGCGGGCTGACACACCGCGCCGTCGACCGGGCCGCCGGGCTGCCCGAGGGGTCGACCTCCTACTACTTCCGGACACGCCAGGCCCTGCTAACGGCCACGATTGAGCGTCTGGCCGAGGTGGACGCCAGCGAGATCCCGGCGCTGCCACACGACGACCCGGACGCCCTGGCCCGCGCGGCCGCCGAGCTCGTCGAACGCTGGCTGACCACCGGGCGCGAACGCCAACTGGCCCGCTACGAGCTGGCCCTGGAGACGCCGGGCAGGCGACTTCGTGGCCTTCCTCGACGGCCTGCTATTCGACCAGATCGCCGGGGCCGGAACCCGCAAGCTGACATCGAGCGACCTGCGCGCCTCGATCCGGGTACTGCTGGCCACCGTCACGGACCCGCGCTTCTGACCCGACCTGGCCGGCGTCACAGCGCAGACAGCAGGCCGCGATCGTGAAGCTAGACAGTATGGCGCGCCGGTTGGCACGCAGCGGTGGGCGTGTCGACGATCATCCGGGCTTCGTCTGGACCGCCGACCGCCTCGCCGGCAAACCGGTCCACCACGAGCTGTTCAGGAGGGGAGCACCACCTTGCGCGTCCTGCTCGCCGGCGCCACCGCGTCATCGGCCGCCAGACCGTCCCCGTCCTGTGTGGCGCGGGTCGCCGTCACCCACAGTGGCTCCGTATGGGCAGGCCTACACGTTCAGTCATTGCACCGGTTGGGTCGCCTGGGCCGAAGTTACGTGATCAAGGACCCACATAATGGCGAGCTGAACTGCAAAGACACCGTGAAGGCGGATCCAGCGTTGTGGCGACAAGACAAACGGCCGTTGCGGCCGACAGGGCCGAACCGGCGACGTTCGCGGCTTTGACTCCCATCAGAGTCAGGAAGCACTATTCGCGTCCTGGCTACAGCGCCGAGGGTCTTGGTGAGAGTTTCAACAGCTCAGCGGCCGTTTCCGGCCGACACGCCGACGTAAACCTCGGCCCGGGTCACCCTTGGGGCATGGAGGGCGGGCGGTGCTGGCGGTGGTGGAGGTTGCGGTCTCACCGGCTGGTCGGTGCGCTGCACGTGGGGGACGGGCGCGTGTACGGGGCCTCAGCTCGGCTGCTGCCACCACCCTGACCAACCCGCCCGAGGACGCGGGCGACGACTTCGCCGCCGAACGACCAGGCGCTGGCGGCCGCCGGCTGGTGACCACTACCCTGCCCAGGTCACCGTGGCGGTCGGAAGATGGTGACGAGGACCCGGAGGATGAGCACGGCGCTGACCACGAGCAGGTTGTAGCCGAGCACCTGGAACAGGCTGACGGTGGGGCTGAGCCTCGGCCCGCCGGTGCTGTTGAGCAGCACGACGGCCATGATGCCGGTGGTGGCGCCGAGGAACGCCAGCAGGGTCTGGTGGACGAGGGTGGTCAGGAATTGGCGGTCGCGTGGGTCGGCGAACAGCCGCACGGCCAGGCCGAGGCGGCCGTGCTCGAGGGCGCTGGTGATCCGGTCGGCGCGGCGCGGGAGGCGGCGCAGCACCGGCAGCAGTGTGGGCAGTTCGTCAGCGGCGGCCTGGCGCAGGGAGGTGGGCTGCAGCTGGCTGGTGAGCTGGGCGGCGGCGAACGCCCGGGACTCGGCGACGATGTCGAAGCCGGGGGCGAGCTTGGCTAGGGTGGCTTCCAGGGTGGCCAGCGCCCGGAACACGGCGGCGACCTCGGGTGGCACCGCGAGGTCGTAGCTTGCGACCAGCCGGAACAGGTCGGTGAACATCTCGACGTCGAGGGCGGCGCCGGGGTTGAGATGTCGGGCCATGAACTGGCCGAGGGCGCGTTGCAGCCGTTGCTCGTCGACGTCGTCGGGCCGTACGACGACCTCCAGTAGGGCGTCGTAGAGCCCGGCCGGGTCGCCGCGGTCGATGGCGAGCAGGAACTGCTGCAGCGCGGATCGCAGCAGGGCGTCGAGCCGGCCGACCGAGCCGAAGTCCAGCAGGGCAAGGTGGCCGTCGTCGAGCAGCAGGATGTTGCCGGGGTGGGGGTCGGCGTGGAAGACCCCGCCGAGCATGATCTGCCGCAGCAGGCAGCCGTGCAGGGTCCGCGCGAGGACCTGCCGGTCCAGTCCATGGGCGTCGATGACCGGCCCGGCGGTGTCGAGGGGGAGCCCGTGAAGCCGCTCCATCGCCAGCACCCGTCCGGTGCACAGCTGCGGGTGTACGGCCGGCAGCCGCACGGAGGCGTCGGTTGTGGGCCCGGGCGACGCCGCTGCGACTGCGGCCAAGTTGCGCGCCTCGACGCGGAAGTCGAGCTCCTCGCGGAGCGCTGTGGTGAAGCCCCGGGCCAGGTCGACGGCGCCGATCGTCGCCCCCCACCGGGTCCGGGTTTCCAGCCGGCGCGCCATGTGGTCCACGATGTCGAGGTCGCGTTCGACGACCGGGCGGATGCCGGGGCGCTGGACCTTGACCGCCACGTCCGCCCCGGAGGAGCGCAGCCGGGCCCGGTGCACCTGGGCGATGGAGGCGGCGGCCAGCGGGTGGGGGTCGAACTCGGCGAAGACCGTGTCGAGCGGGGCGCCGAGTTCCTCGCCGAGCAGCTGTTCCACCTGCATCCATGGGGCCGGGGTGACCTGATGGTGGAGCTTGGCGAGCTCGTCGATGAACTCGGCGGGGAGCAGATCGCGGCGGGTGGCCAGCAGCTGGCCGAGCTTGACGAAGCTGACCCCGCCCTCCTCCAGCGCCTGCCGCAGCGATCTGGCCAGCCCGCCGGGACCGGCAGGTGGGTCGGCCTGGAGGCGTCGGCGGCCTCGCAGGTGAGCCAGCAGGCCGTGGCGGGCCGCGATCTGGCTGATCTGGAGATATCGTCGGACCCGGGCCAGCTGATCCCGCAACGCTCGCGCCCAGGCACGGGGCCGGACCGACCCGCTGGGCAGGACCGCCTCGGCCAAGACCAGGAAGCCCATCGCGACCAGCAACGCGATCCCGGCCTGCACGGTGGTCAGCACCAGGGGGCTCTGTTGCGGTCCGTAGATGGTGATGCCGAAGATTAACCAGGCCGCGGACCCGACCAGGCCGGCGAGCACGGTGCGCAGCACACCGAGCCGCAGTCCGAGCAGGCGCCGAGCGCCCACGGCGAGCCCCACCAAGAGCACGCCGCCGGTGAGCACGGCGACCACGGCGTAGACGACCAACGACGCGGCGTTCATCTCAGGCACCTCGATCGGCTCGTTCGGTCTCGCCTCCCCGATCTCGTGGCGCCGCCAACCCCAAATGATCTGCTGCCTCTCATCCTCCTGCAGGCCGCCGCCCTGGAGAAGCCACGACGGCCATCGCAGATGGTCGCAGAGCAAGTGGGCTACACCAAGACACGCGAGCTGTTTCGCCTGCGCCGAGCCCGACAGGACCCGCCCTACAGCGCTCGGTCCGCCGGCCGCAAGTCACCGGCGGATCAACGGAACGTAGCCGGATGAGACTGAGAACGAGGCTACGGCGCGAACAGTCGGCAAGTACCAACGGCCGCCCGCTTGATGGCGCACGCTCGGGTGCTGGGTCTCACTGATGAAAATGCTGACCGCGTCGCCCAGGCGGCTGAGTGAGTTTTCGCCAGCGAGTTTGTCGAGGGAGTTCGACCCGCGGTAGAGCCGGCGGGTGCCGCGGTCGATGGGAGTGATGATGCCGCTCCCCGGTTAGTGAGCTGTTCCGCGCAACCTCGCGGTGACAGCATGTAGTTGGCGGGTGGGTGGCCGCTAACACGCCGATCTCGTTGCGGTACAACAAGAAGACGTCGCGGTACAACAAGAAGACGCAGAACCCCGATATGTAAGGTTGTTCCTCTCACAGATCACCTAATAGGGGGTCCTGCGCTGCCATGAGTGTCACATTCACGGCCACGCTGCCGGTACGAGACCAGACGGTGTCGTTCGTGTCGGGCCTGCTGCACGCCGAACGGGTCGGGCGTGGCACCCGGCGTGGCACCCGCGCTGGCACCCGCGCGTTGGGCTGCCGCAAGCAGGCCGTGCTCATCCTGAGGTGGTTTCTCGACGGCACCCGCCTTGCGCAACTGGCCGCCGACAACGCCATCGGCAGGTCCACCGCGTACGGGCCGATGGAGCGGTCCGCGGTGCGGGGCACGTAGGACGCGTAGACGTGGTCGAAGGGGTGCCAGACCCCGTACCTCGCAACGCGCCGACCATCGAGGTCCGTGTCGCCGTCCAGATGGGCGAACCACCACGCCAGCATCGGCGGCGTGACACCTCTGAGGATCTCGTCAACCCAGATACCTGCCGCGGCCGTCTGGGAGCATGTCGATACCGGACTTCGCCGACAGCTTCTCCTCGAGCCGCCAGGGGACCGCCAGCGGCTCCGGAAGTCGTTACTCACCGAAATCGTCCTCGACCATGTGTTGCGGTTGACGGGCTGAACGGTCACCGCGACACACGGTCAGCTACGCCTCCGACACTGCGTTGACAGCGGAACAATGCCGTATGAAGGTGGGCGCGTTGCGCACCTTTCGATGGCGCGGTTGAGCTACGACTCCCGTGGCCTCTACGTCTGGCTATTTCGAAAACGCCAACCTCGCATCGATGGCCCCCACCCCAGCACGACGAGTACCGCCATGACAGCAAACGTCAGGCCCACGATACGGTAATCAAGAAGCGAACCACTTACCGGGTACGACTGCCAGACAACATTCAAAGTCATGTGGAAGAGCGACACACCGGACACACTTCTACCAGTGTTATTGAATATCCATACCATGATCACGCGTGCCGCTACGGTGTAGAGCGTCCACCAAGCTATCCAGATCGCTGAACGATGGGCCTGCACCAACGGCACGTAGTGGTACACAGCCCAAAACGCTCCGAGCATGAGACTGGCATTGAGCGCTCCCCAGCGAGCTTGCAGTGGGTCGATGGCATAGCCTGACCACCCTAGCTCTTCACCTAAGGCAGCAATATAGGCAACTACGCAAAAAACAAGCGTTCGCACAACCGCAATATGCGGAATTGGCACCTGTACGCCCGTCAGACGCTGCACCCCAAAGGTCACGACGGCCACAGCCGGCATGGTCAGCAGGATAGGCACATACCATCGTTTGGCTTTGATGCGGTTGAGATCATATGACCGCTTGAGCAAAGCCACTACGCCCGCCTTCTTTTCCGAGCGATATACCAGCATGAGGGCTGCGAGCATGGGAGAGAAGGCCCCCAGTGCGGCTACGGGCAGTCCTGGTAGCAGCTGCCATCCAGTTAAGGCGCCGAGTATCAGAAAGGGCACAACAAGAGCAGTGGCAAGCAAGAAGAAGGCTAGTACGGCAGCCCGGGTTCGTTATGTAGATGACCAGCGATGATTTTGTGGGTGCTGGGGCTGGTGGGCGTGTCGGCGGGCGTGGGAACGGCCGCCGGTTGATCATCGATGACTTGTGGAGACAATCGAATATCGTGCGGCGGCCGCTGGGCACAGCGTAGACGCCGAGGGATGGTTGGCGGAGTTCGACACCGGGTTCGCGGCGATCGCGGGCAGGTTCGGGCGGGTGGAGCCGCGCCGGCAGGCGCGTTCGTTCCTGCTCGGGTTGTTGTCCGATGTGGACAGCCGGTCGTGTTGGCAGCTCGCGGAGCAGGCCGGGGACGCCTCGCCGCACGCGATGCAGCGGCTGTTGGGCGAGGCGGTCTGGGATGCCGACGCCGTACGTGACGATGTGCGCGGATACGTGGTCGACGCGCTCGGCGACCGGGGTGCGGTGTTGATCCTCGACGACACCGGTGACCTCAAGAAGGGTGCCTGCACTGTCGGTACCCAGCGGCAGTACACCGGTACCGCCGGCCGGATCGAGAATGCTCAGGTGGCGGTCTACCTGGCCTATGCCGCACCGGAAGGGGCCGCACTGATCGACCGGGAGGTCTACCTGCCGAAGGCGTGGACCGGTGATGCGGCCCGGTGTGCCGCGGCCGGGGTGCCCGAGGACGTCGGGTTCGCCACGAAGATCACCCTCGCGCGGCGGATGCTGGCCCGCACGCTGGATGCCGGTACGCCGGCCGCGTGGTGCACCGCGGATGAGTTCTACGGCGGAGACCGCCACCTGCGCCGGGACCTGCAAGCCCGCAGTATCGGCTACGTGCTCGCCGTGGCGAAAAGTCACCGGGTCACCGCCCGGCCCGTCGACGGCCCGGTACGCGCCGACCTGCTCGCTGCGACCCTGCCCGCCTCGGCGTGGAACCGGCTCTCCGCCGGGGCCGGGTCCAAAGGCGACCGGGACTACGACTGGGCCTGGATCACCATCACCGCACCCGCCGACGAAGCCGCCGGACAGCACAGCCTGCTCATCCGCCGCCGGATCAGCGACGGCGAACTTGCGTTCTACCGCTGCTGGTCCCGCGATCGCGTCCCGCTGCACGTGCTGGTCCGCGTGGCCGGCACCAGGTGGCAGGTCGAAACCTGCTTCCAGACCAGCAAGACCACCGGCCTGGACGAGCCCCAGGTCCGCCGCTGGGACTCCTGGTACCGGCACACCACCCTGGTCATGCTCGCCCACGCCATCCTCACCGTCATCGCCGCCCGCGAACACGCCCGACCCGTCGGCGACCACACCCTGATCCCGTTGACCGTGCCCGAAATCCGGCGCCTGTTCGGCAAACTGGTCGCCAACACCATCCACACCATCGACCACTGGCTGCACTGGTCAACCTGGCGACGCCGACACCAACACCGCGCCCGGACCAGCCACTACCGCCGCCGAGGCCACCCCACCCATCGACTGACATCTACATAACGAACCCGGGCTGCCGTACTAGGACCGATCTTTTGGGCGGGGCGGTTGCGGCCAGTTGTGCCGTGGGTGCCATTTCGGGTCGTCTCCCCATACGATCGTCTGTGACGGTTTTGAACTGACTTCGGCCAGTCGTGCCTGCGGTGGAATAACTGGCCGGGGCACTGCGCGGTCCCCAGTGAGATCGTGAGATCGTTGGGGTTCGAACGCCGGATCCTCTCACGGCCAAGACCGTCCTGTTTGAACATCTCGCTAATCGCGGCACCGAACAACCAGATCCGTTGGCACACAACCACACCGCGGGTCCCGCGCCGCGTTGCCCCATGCGGCTCCGTACTGACAACAAACCAGCAACAAACGATCAAGGGCCAGGCTTCCGATCTTAGAAAACCTGGACCTGCTAATCCTTGGTCGGGACGGCGGGATTTGAACCCAGACCCCTTGACGGCATGAAGGAGCGGGGCCTCGCTCCTCGTGACTCCCGGCGGGATGCTCGGGGTGCTCACACCTCACGTGAAGGAGGCCCTCATGGACCCAGGGCGTCTTCAAAGTTTGTGACGGACGGTAGTTCGTGCAGGTTGCGGGCGTGGATTGGGAAGTGGCGTGTGGGGGTGGCTGCTTATTCGGTCACGTTTCGACGTCTGGTTGATCTCTAGTTGGTTTCGTAAGTCCTAATAGGACGAGTGGGCGATGGTAGGGGTCGCGGCTGTTGTGGCGTAGTTGGCGGCTGATCCGGGTGATACCGCGGAGCCGGCATATCCCGATGATCAGGTTGCGGAGGGCGGCCACGGCTCGTGCCGCGCTCGTGAGGCGGCTGTCGTCCTCGCCGAGGACGACGTCGCGGAGCCAGTGCAGTGATTCGATCGACCAGTGTCCTCGGACGTAGGCGAGCAGGGCGGCGGGGTCGGCTTGTTCGCTGGTGAGGTTGGTGATGCCGAGGACCGCGACGGCGCCCAGCGGCTTGCCGTGGGTGTCGTAGATGTAGCGTTCGAGCAGGAACGTTTGGGCTGCGTGGGGGAACAGTGCGGCGATGGTGGCGGTGACGGGCAGGGTGCGGATGGTGCGGATCTCGATGCGTCCGTGGCCGCGGTCGATCGTGGCGTGTTCGACGGCGATCTGGGTCCAGGGCAGCGCGTCGATGGCGGCGTACAGGCGGGGTTGGTTGCCGCCGACGGTGAACACGTAGAACCCGTGCCTGCGGTGCAGGTATTCGGCGTGTTCGCGTTGGGTGTGGAGTTGGTCGGCGGTGAAGACGGTGCCGGTCACGTCGGTGTCGCTGATCTGGTCGATCAGCGGGCCGAACACGGTGATTTCGTTGGTTTTGTCGACCGGGACCGGGTGTTGCGCGGCGACGGTGCCGTCGTCGCTGCGGGCGGACAGCAGCATCGGGGTGCGCCCGCCGCGGGGCGTGGCGCCTTTCTGCGCTTTGCCGTCGATGTGCAGGCAGCGCCGTAGCGGGCTGCCGGTGTTGTGCTGATGGTGCTCGCGGGTCAGGGCGCCGGTGAAGGCGCACAGGGCCCGGTCGTAGTCCTCGTCGTGCGCGGTGAGGGCGTCGGTGATGGTTTTGGTGTCGGGCCGGCGGGGCTGGCCGGTCGGGGCGCCGAGGGCCAGGAGCAGGTGTGCGGGGGCATCGGCGACCCCTTCGCCGATAGCGGTGATGTCGATGTGGCAGGCCAGCATCGCCACGATCGGGACCGCGAGCAGGTAGGGCAACGGGTAACGGCGTCCGCGGCGGGCCCGCCGGTCTCGGATCTGGGCCAGGAAGCCGAGCAGCCGGGCACAGCCGGCCTCGTTGATCACCACCGGCCCGGACGCGACCGGCGCGGTCGCGGGGCTGGGTGTAGTCCGGGTGGTGCGGGGCGCACGCCCCGTACAGGTCCTGCGCGAGCTTCTCCTCCTGGGCCATCGCCGCCAGCGTGGTCATCTGCTGCTCCGTCAGGTGCCCTTGGCCGCGGTGACGGCCAGGCCGCCGCAACTGCCGTCGCGGGCGGTGGTGCCCATCCCCGCACCCATGCCGCTGCCGGCACCCATGCCGGTGCCGTTGCCGCCACGCCAGCCCGGGCCGGGTTCGCCGGACGCGGCCGCCCATCTGGACGAACGGGTTCACACCGGCGGCGGGCGCCGCTACGGCGAGGCCACCGAGGCCGAGCGCGCCTGCGGCGACGAGGACCGCCGCGCGGCGCGTGGTCGTCTTCATGGCTCCTCCTTCATCGATCCTTATCGCTCTGATACCCCTACGGTGGCGCTTGCGTGTGCGAGCGGGATGGAACCGATGTGGAGACGGCATCGAGACCAGCGGCCGCTCACGGCCGGACCGCGACGACGACGGTGTCCAGTGCCTCGGCGGTGCGTCCGTCGGCGGGTACCGGCCGGCGGACGGTATCGGCACGGTCGACGCGCAGCCCGTCGAGTCCGGCGACGATCTGCTCCGGGGTGTAGAGCACTGCCGCGTCCTGCGGCCCGCCGACGCCGCTGGTGAGGTTGGCCCGGTCGTCCCCGACGACCAGCAGGGTGCCGCCGGGGGCCAGGGCCGCAGTGGCGCCGGCCAGCGGGCTGGCCTTGACCCAGTCCGGGGCGCTCTGCGGCGGCACGGCGTGCAGCACCTCGAAGTCGATGTCCTCCTTGGTGCCGCCTTTTGTGTCCAGCAGGACCGCCCGGCGGGCCGGCCCATCGACCTCGACCAGGTGCGTGTCGTGGCGCACCTCGATGCCATACCCGGCGGCGACGCCCTTGAGCACCTCGCCCCAGTCCGGCTGGCTGAACATCGCCGCGGTGGGCAGCACCAGGATGACGCGCATCCGGTCCAGCGCGCCTTGGCGGCGCCACCAGTCGGCGGCCAGGTAGGCGATCTTCTGCGGTGCGCCGGCGCACTTGATCGGCCCCGGCGGCATGGTGAACACGGCCGTGCCGCCGCGTACCTGCCGGATGAACTCCCACGTCCGCGGCGCCAGGTCGAATCGGTAGTTGCTCGACACCCCGTCGTGGCCGACCGCCTCGGCCAGGCCGGGCACCCCGTCGAAGTCCAACCGCAGGCCAGGGGCCACGACGAGGTGCTCGTAGGAGAGCCGCCGGCCGTCATCGAGATCGACGGTGCGGGCGTCGGGGTGCACCTGCACGGCCCGGTCGCGGATCCAGGTCACCCCTACGGGCAGCACCCGCGCCTCGGGACGTACGGTGCTGGCCGCATCGGCCAGCCCGCCGCCCACCAGCGTCCACAGCGGCTGGCAGTAGTGGTGCTCCGAGGGCTCGACCACCGCCACGTCGGTGACACCGGCGCGGCGCAGCCGGGCGGCGACGGTGATGCCGGCGGTCCCACCACCGACGATGACAACCTCGTGACGCAATGACCGGACGTGATGCGCTCATCGCGGCGCTTCCTTTCGCTGAACAGAACGGTGGCCAGCCGGGCAGCGGAGCCTATGCGGTGGCGTGAACCGACCGGATTTATACCCCCTGGGGTATATGCTTCACCGTACTCCGCGGGCCGGGGGGGTAGCCGTGCGTCATGCGTCAGGAATCCGGCGAGCAATACCCCCGGGGGTAGAGTAGAACCTAAGCGCAGTGATGATGGGGAGACGGCGATGCAGGTGGATGAGGGCGCGACGGGTGATGTGATCAAGCGGTTGCGCCGTGCCGAGGGGCAGATCCGGGGTGTTATCGGGATGCTCGAAGAGGGCCGCGACTGCGCCGACGTGGTCACACAGTTGGCAGCGGATGGAGAAGCTCTTTCTGTCCCTCGCCTGACTCCTGCCGGCAGCTGAAAGGTCGGCCGGGCGCTCGCGTCCGGCCGGCCTTCACAGTTCCGGGCGTTCCACCGTCCCGGTCGGCCCACACGGTCAGGACTTCTGTCTCTACGGCGACCTCCGCCACCCGCATACCGTGGGGGGTATAGAGGAGGTCGTGATGAAACGGCTACTGGTTCTGGGTGCCGGCACGGCGGGCACGATGGTGGTCAACAAGCTGCGCCGCCGTCTGGACAAGGCCGACTGGCAGATCGCGGTGGTCGATCAGAGTGACCGGCATTTCTACCAGCCCGGTTTTCTGTTCGTCCCGTTCGGTGTCTACTCGCCCGACGAGATCGTCAAGCCGCGGCAGCGGTTCATCCCGGACGGGGTGGACCTGGTCTATGGCGAGGTGGACCGGGTGGAGCCGGACGCCAACGAGGTGCTGCTCAGCGACGGGCGCCGGCTGCCCTACGACTACCTGGTCATCGCCACCGGCGTGGAGCCGCGGCCGGACCAGACCCCGGGCATGCTGGATGGCGGGCAGTGGCGGGAGAGCATCTTCGACTTCTACACCTACGACGGTGCGGTCGCGCTCGCCAACGCCCTTGACCGGTTCGACGGCGGCCGGTTGGTGGTGCACATCGTGGACATGCCGATCAAGTGTCCGGTGGCGCCGCTGGAGTTCACGTTTCTCGCCGACGCGTACTTGCGGCAGCGCGGCATGCGCGACCGGGTGGAGCTCACCTACGCCACGCCGCTGCCTGGCGCGTTCACCAAGCCGATCGCCTCGAAGCACCTGGGCGCGATGCTGGACGAGCGCAAGATCGCCGTGGAGACCGACTTCCTGGTCGAGCGCATCGATGGCACGACCCTGGTCTCCTACGACGAGCGCGAGATCGACTTCGACCTGCTGGTGACCGTGCCGCTGAACATGGGCGCCGAGTACGTGGCCCGCTCGGGGCTGGGCAACGAGCTCAACCTGGTGGCGGTGGACAAACACACGCTGCTGTCGAAGGCGTACCCGAACATCTTCGCCCTCGGCGACGCCAGCGACATCCCCGCCTCCAAGGCCGGCTCCGTCGCGCACTTCTCGGTCGAGATCTTCGCGGACAACTTCCTCCAGCACGCCCGCGGCGAGCCGATGACCGGACGCTTCGACGGGCACGCCAACTGCTTCGTGGAGTCCGGCCACGGCAAGGGCCTGCTCATCGACTTCAACTACGACACCGAGCCGCTGCCCGGCAAGTACCCGATTCCCGGCATCGGCCCGTTCACCCTGCTCGAAGAGACCGAGATCAACCACTGGGGCAAGCTGGCGTTCCGCTGGATGTACTGGAACCTGCTGCTGCCCGGGCGGCCCATCCCGCTGCCGGCGCACATGTCGATGGCCGGCAAACACACCGAGGAGTGAAACCATGCCTGTCACCAGCATCGCCGGGCGCGAGGTCCACGTCGACGACGAAGGCTTTCTGACCGTCTACGACGAGTGGGACGACGTCCTCGCCAAGCAGCTCGCCGCGCAGATCGGCATCGACCTGACCGACGCGCACTGGAAGGCGATCACGTTCCTGCGCGCCGACTACGCCACCCAGGGCGAGACCGCGACCCTGCGGCGGGTGTCCACCGTCGGTGGCATCCCGACCAAGGAGCTGTTCGCGCTGTTTCCGAAGAAGCCGGCCAAGAAGATGGCGTACGTCGCCGGCCTGCCCAAACCACACGGTTGCGTCTGACAAGGAGCGTCACCAATGACCGCGCCTGCGATCGTCCCGAAGTTCGATGACGACACCACCACCGGCCGTAAACTGGCCATCATCTGCTCCAAGGGCAGCCTCGACATGGCCTACCCCGGCCTGGTGCTGGCCAACGCCGCGCTCGGCGAGGGCGTGGAGACCCATTTGTTCTTCACGTTCTGGGGGTTCGACATCATCACCAAGTCGCGGATGGCGCACCTGCAGTTCACCCCGCTGGGCAACCCCGCCACCCACCTGCCGCAGGGCCTGGGCGGGCTACCCGGGATGACCGCGATGGCCACCCACCTGATGCGCAAACAGATCGCCGAGGTCGGGGTGCCCGACGTGCCGGAGTTCCTGGAGCAGATCGTCGCCTCCGGCGGGCACCTGTGGGCCTGCCGCATGTCCGCCGACATGATGCACCTGACCGAGAACGACCTGTACGACCAGGTCGAGGGCATCATCAACGCCGCCGACTTCATCGAAAAGACCGACGGCGCCCAACTCCTGTTCATCTGAGCCACGAAGGAGACACCATGACCAGCGGCCATGTGGACGTCGGCCACCTCGACGGCGACGCCTACGACATCCACATCCGCGGCCACCGCCTCACCGTCGACCAGCCCGTTGACGCCGGCGGCAGCGACAAGGCACCCACCCCGACGGAACTGTTCGCCGCGTCGCTGGCCGCCTGCGTCGCCTTCTACGCCGGACGGTACCTCGACCGGCACGGCCTGGACCGCCGCGGGCTGCGGGTACACGCCGACTTCGAGCTCGCCACCGACCGGCCCGCCCGCGTCACCACGATCCAGGTGACCGTGCAACCCCCGGACGGGTTCCCGGCCGAACGCATCCCCGCGCTTGCCGCCGTCGCCAACCACTGCACCGTCCACAACACCCTGACCAACCCACCCGAGGTGACCGTCACCATCACATAGGAGGCGACTGCCGTGGACATCGACCAGGCCGCCTCGCGGGCACTGAGCCGGCGGCTACGCCGCGCCGCCGGCCAACTCCACGGACTCGTCGGCATGATCGAGTCCGGCCGCGACTGCGAAGCGGTGCTCACCCAGCTCGTTGCCGTGTCCCACGCGGTACACCGGGCCGCCTACCTCGCCATCGCCGACCAGCTGCGCCAATGCGCCATCACCCGCACCGGCGACGACCGGGCCGCGACCATCGCCGAGGTCGAGCAGGCGTTTGTGGCCCTCGGATAGGAGACCGCTGCCGACCGGCTCCATCACCATCCCCAGCGGATGTCGTACGCGGCCCCGCGTTCGACCGTCCAGCCGAACCGCTGCCGCTCAGCCACGCGGCAGTCCCGAGACGACTGCATGACTGCCGAACCCTCCTCGTCGAACACGAGCGGGGTCCCCGCGCTCGCCGGGATCTCCACGAGCAGCTCCTGCGGGCGCCCAGCCGTGACCCGCGCCGACCTCAACCGCCCCGCGGACCATTCGACGTCCACTCGATGTCCGCCCCGGCAGCGGATTCCCCGCACCGTGCCCGCGGGCCAGTTCGCCGGCAGGGCGTTGAGCAGACCGATCACACCCTCGTGGCTCTGGACGAGCAACTCCACGATCCCCGCGACCGCCCCGAGGTTACCGTCGATCTGGAAGACCGCGCCGCTGGGCCATCCGTCGTGCGGGTGCAGGGCCAGCATCGAGTCTGAGGTGAGGTGATCCAGCAGGACGCCGACCGACTGCTCGGCCAGGGCGGGCTCGCGTAGCCGGGCGGCCAGGCACAGCACCCAGGCCTGACTCCACGCGGTATAGCCGCTGCCCTTGTCCAGCCGGGTGTGCAGTGCGCGCCGGGCGGCTTCGAACTCCTGCGGCGTCGCACTCTGTGTGATCCGGGTGCCGGGGAACAGCCCGTAGAGGTGCGAGAGGTGTCGATGTCCGGGCTCCAGGGGCTCCTTCTCGTCCATCCACTCCAGCAGGCTGCCGTCCTTCCCGATTCCAGGTGCCCGCAGTCTCTGGACCGCCTGTGCCGCCCGGTCGGCAAGCGCGCTCAGCTCGGCCACCTCTTGAACCGGCGAATGCGCGTGGTTGTCCGTGGAGCGCAGCCGTCGCACCAGTTCCACATAGTGCAGCAGCACGTCGCGTACGAGTTCCTGGTCCATCGTCGTGCCCGCGGAGACTGACGCAACCAGTCCCTGGTGTACGAACGGGTGCTCGGGTGACGTGGACGGGCTGACGACGAGTTGACCGGACCGGTCGGGCACGAGCATGTCGAGGGCGAAGCGTACCGCCTCGCGCAACACCGGAAGGGCGGTGTCCGCGATGAACGTCTCGTCCGCGCCGTAGTCGACATGGTCCCAGACATGCGCGGACATCCACCACAGCGCCGACGGCCAGTTCGCCCACTGGGGGTCACCCTTGACCGGTGCCGTGAACCGCCAGAGATCGGTGTTGTGGTGCACCGCCGAACCATCGGCAGCGTAATAGTGCCGGGCGGTTGCTCCTCCCGCCGCCGCGAGATCCCGGGTCAGCCGCAGCATCGGCTCGTGCAGGTCACCCAGCCCCGCCGCCTCGGCCAGCCAGTAGTTCATCTCGACATTGATGTTCGTGGTGTAGTTCGAACTCCAGGCGGGACGGACGTCCACGTTCCAGATCCCTTGCAGGTTGCTGGCCTGCGTGCCAGGTCGCGAGCTGGAGATGAGGAGATACCGGCCGAAGTGGAACAGCAGTTCGGCGCGGGCGACGTGCGACGGGCCGGCGTTGTCAGGCTCGGGATCGTCCACGTCAGGTCCGGGATCAGCCCGGGAGGCGGACAGGTCGAGATCGACCCGCTCGAACAGCTCGCGGTAGTCCCGGAGGTGGGCCGCCCGCAGTTCGTCGGCCGGGGTTTCCAATGCCCGTACGACCCGGTGGCGCGCCTCGGCCTCGAGCGCCCGCGGATCGCCCGTCGGGCGGCGGTCGTACCCGCGGAATCCGCTTGCTGCCGATAGCAGGAGCCGCGTCCCGCCGGTCTCGTCGGCCAGCACCGCGACCACGATGGCGAATCCCATGCCGGCGTCCACGGTCCCGTCCGGTGCGACCACCTCCCGGCCGTAGCTGACGGCGGGCTCGGCGTCGATGTAGTTCGGCAGCACCCTCGCCGGCGCGCGCCCGGTCGCCACCAGCCAAGCCACGCCGTCCCTCCGGCTCGTGGAGACCGACGTCCCGGGGTGGCGGGCCACGTAGTCCGGCAGCGCCGGCAAGGCCGCCGCCCCGGGGCCCGACGCGGTCATCACCAGGACCTCTCCGGGTGCGGACACGAACGACTCCAGCCACACCTCGCCCGGCCCGGAGTCGTAGCCGGTGACGGCCAGCGCGTCGCGGAGATCCAGCATCCGCCGGTAACCAAGAGGGGCGTCCGGCCCGGTCCGGCTGACCGCCGCGTAGCCCCACAGCAACGTGCCCAATGGCTGGTATGACTCGGTCCAGCCGTCGGACTGCACCGCCCGCGCGATCTCGTCGGCCCTGGCGTGGTCGCCAGACAGGATCGCGTCCCGCAACTCCGGCAGCCGTCGAGCCGGCGGCGGCCCGACCGGCCCCGGCAGCGGACCGCCCGACCACAATGTGTCCAGGTTCAGGTCCACCCGTTCGATGCCGGGTCGGCCGTGCACCATGGCGCCCAGGGCCCCGTTTCCCAAGGGGAAGCCGTTGTGGAACTCCCCCGAAGGGGTCGTCAACTCGATCCTGTGGCGCTGCGGCATCTTCGGCTCCCTCGTCGATCGTGGCGGCTGGGTGGGTGATCTTGCCGGGAACGTGGGTACCGACCTGACCCCGGGAGCGCCGAGTCGTACTTCGGAGCTACCGGGCGATGCTACCGAGGGTTGACGCGGTGCCGGACGATACGTCCGTACCGTCACGCTCATGAAGAAGGCGCTTGTCGTTCTCGGCTCGGTGCTCGGTGTCTACCTCATCGCGCGGGCGCTCGCCGAGCCGTTCGTGATCGGCCTCACCGATCCGGCCAGCTATCGCAACGACT
>WNGA01002404.1_pt1 | contig 34764 bp, 37 predicted proteins | sample 5400061 | NCBI WGS metagenome assembly WNGA01 (sample SAMN13153366, study PRJNA577476) | soil metagenome | isolation source: 100 cm soil or saprolite under grassland replicate 2 | place: USA:California | collected 2016-06-15
GAGGTCAGCCGGCCAGCTCGTCTGCCAGATCAACGGTCACGCCGGACAAGCCGGCGATGCGTTCGCGGGCCTGCGGCCACCAGCTCTGGAGCCCCAGCCCGGTGATGGTCTGTGGCTGGCGCAGCAGGTGTGCGAGCTGATGGAGGTCCGCGTCAATCGCGCCGGCTGCACAATCCACCTGCAGGTGCACGGACCCCACGCCGAGGAGCTACTGCAATCGGGCGTCCCCTACACGAGCTGACACGACGAGAACCCTTCCGAATCGGCGCGGCGGTCTCGTAAGGTACACTTTGTTCGTAGAGTTGTGTACCAAGGAGGCGAGCGTGCGAGTTGGCATCCGCGAGCTGCGAGACCGGCTCAAGCACTATATAGAGACCGCCCGTAGCGGCGAGGACGTGATCATCACCGATCACGGCCACGCTATCGCGCGGCTGGTCGCACTGCAGCACGAGCGGCCGGTGGATCGGCTCATCGAGGCCGGTCTGGCGACCCCACCCCAACGGCCCAAGGGCAAGATCAACTGGACGCCGGTGGAAAGCGCCGGCAGCGTCAGCGATCTGATCGAGCGGTGATCGCCTACTTCGACACCTCGGCGCTGCTCAAGCTGGTCATCGCCGAGGCCGGAGCTGATCAGGCGAGACTGTTGTGGGAGCAGGCGAGCGAGATCGTCGTGTCACGCCTGGCGTGGCCCGAGGCACTGGCAGCCCTGGCCGCTGCCCGGCGCGGGCGTCGGCTGACCGATGAGGGCTATGCGGCGGCGGCCGGATTGTTCCGGGAGTGCTTTGCGCGCTGCGCGGTGGTCAGCGTGGCCGATCACTTGGTGGAACGTGCCGCGGATCTCGCCGCCGACTATGACCTGCGCGCCGCGGATGCGATCCACCTGGCGACAGCCTTGGCGGTAATGGAGGCTGATTCCATCTTCGTGACCTGGGACAAGCGGCTGCGGCAGGCCGCGCTCCAGGCGGGGCTCGTCACCGCTCCGGCAGACTCCTGACGCAGCCGGTCAGGCAGGTTGGGGCCCGGCAGGCTCCATGCGGTTGGGCCCTTCATGGTCGGCGGCTTGCACGATGGGGCCGTGAGACGCGAGAGCCGCCGAGCTCCGCGCCCGCGCCCATCCGGTGGCGTGAGCTCTATGGTCGCATCCTGGACCGGTGATGCGGAGATGCCTGCCGACATGGCGCTCAAGTGCGTGGAGGGGGGCGCCGAAAACGACGAGGCAAAGCATCGAGAGGGCGTCGCGGGGTTGGGCTCAGCCCATGACCGGGGGGACGGAAATGTCACAAGGGGACCTCGAGCGGATCGACGACCAGGGAATCGCGGCCTGGGATGGCCACGACGCCGACGGGTTCGCGGATCTGCTGGCCGACGATTTCGTCTGGACCGATCTCACCCTGCCGGAGCCGATGCGGACAAAGGAGCAGGCCCGGCAGTACATCGAGGCCTGGTTCACGGCGCTCCCGGACATGAGCGTGAGGCGAACGAACCGTGTGGTCGGTCACGACGCGGTGGCGGGCGAGATCGAATTCGCCGGCACCAATACCGGCCCGATGCGGATGGCTGACATGGAGATCCCGCCGACTGGCAGGAGTGTGCTCGGCAGGGGCGCCTATTTCGCGCAGATCAGAGATGGAAAAATCTTGCGCTTCAGCACACACCCGGATGTCGCCGGCCTGATGATGCAGCTCGGGCTCATACCCCAGATGTGAGCCTCGAGCGCCGGCGCGAACGGCGGCGCTCGCCCCGAGGGTGAGGTGTCACGGCTGCTGGAGGCCGTGCCGGAAATTGGCGACCGGCTCGTGGCGTGCGCTGGATCAGAGCCGCGACCCTGAGACGTCGACGGCGACGACCGACACGTTGTCGTCCCCGCCCGCCTCGTTGGCGGCGTCGACGAGCGCCCGGCACGCGGTCCCGGGATCGCCGCCACCCAGGATCGCTTCGACCCGCTCATCGGCCAGCATCTTGGTCAAGCCGTCCGAGCAGAGCAGCAGGCGGTCTCCGTGCGCGAGCGTGATCTGGCGCACGTCTGGCTGGACGTCGCCAGGCATGCCGATGGCCCGTGTGATGGTGTGGCCGAGAGGATGCGCGCTCGCCCTCATGGGATCGAGCAGGCCGCCACGCACCAGCTCGGTGGCGTAGGAGTGATCCTCGGTCAGGCGGTGCAGGCGGTCCTGCCGAAGGAGGTAGGCACGACTGTCACCGACATGCGCCAGGTGAGCGGTGACGCCGCTGACGACCGCAAGCACCAGGGTCGTTCCCATGCCCTGCAGGCGCGTTTCAGCGGCTCCCAAGGTCATGGACCAGGGTGCTCAGCTCTGTGAGCGCCTGCCTGAGCGCTGTATCGATGCCGGCCTGCGCGTGCCGCGCGCGACGTCGCTCTCCATCGCGGCCCGCAGCGGAGTCCGATCCTGACCCAGGCGGAAGAGCCTCATGCCGGTCTCCAGACCTGGAGCGCGGCCAGGAGGGCCCCGCGTAGCTCCCCGGCATCCCGGTACCGCCGGGCGGTCGCAGTGTGCGGGTACGGCGTCGTCACGTTCGGATGCAGGATGGTCACCTCGACACGAGCATGCTCGGCATCTCCATTGACCCTCCCGCGCTATTCCCGGTTTCGGGGTCTGGCAAGCCTATGCGCCAGGCGCGCCGGCGGACCATCGGCACGGGATAGGAGGCGGATGGCCGATGTGAAGCCGATAGGGGAGTTGAGGCCAATGCGCTCAGCTCATTTCCCGGCGAGGCCGACTCGCCGGCGGGTTGAGCGGCGGTCGATCCACGCGACCGGCGGGACACCGCCGGCAGCGCTCTCGCCGGGCCGAGTCACACCGTCCACCTGGAAGCCGAGGCGCGTCAGCATCCCCGCGGGGTACCGGGAGCGGTCGTCCGGGGGAACGTAATGGCTGGCCAGCAGCCTGCCGCCCGTGGCGACCAGGTGCTCGAGCTGGTGTGCGACCATCTCCGCGAGTCTCGAGGCGGGGACCAGGTCCAGCAGTGTGTGCACGAAGTCGAAGCGGAGGCCACCCGGCGCCCTCCAGTGCAGCGCATTGCCGACCCAGATGCGGTCAGCCCAGCGCGGCAGGCGCCGGCGCGCCTCGCCGACCAGGCCCGGCGAAAGGTCGACCCCGTACGGCTCCAGGCGGATCCCTCGCTCGGCGCACCAGGCGGTCGCCGACTCCATCAGGTGGCCGTTCGCGCAGCCGACGTCGAGGAAGGTCCCGTCCCGGTCGATCGCCTGGCAGATCTGTGAGCGCCCCGCTCGCCACGCCGCGTCCGTGCCGCTGAACCCGGACCCTGCCTGCGGCGTCGACCCGCGCAGGTACGACGCCTCGATCAGGCGCTGCCCATCGCGGTAGAAGCGTTCCTCGCTCAGCGAGCGCCGCGCCCGGCCGGCTGCCTCCACCACGTTGGCGCCGTGCTCGTCCCTGGCGGCGCGCAGGCGGCGGGCCGCCTCCTCGGCCGAGCCCTTCCACAGCTCCACCTGGGCATGCGGGCGCAGCCCGCGGTAGCGGTCGTCGCCCTGGCCCCATGCATAGACGTGATCGCCCTCGACCGCGAACGGGTGCAGTCCCTGGCGCCGGAACCCCGCCGTGATCAGCGGGACACGAAGTCCCGTGTCGAGCACCGGGCCCTCGCCGGGCAGCACCTCACCGGACGGCAGGACCAGGCTGCCGTGCGCGGGGATCAGGGCGCACCGGCCGTCGTTCAGGAATGGCACGAACGTCAACCGTCGCACCTGGCCCCACTCGATCGAGTCGAACTCGACGCCGGCGCGCACGATCGCTTCTGTTCCCTTCCCTACCATCCTGGTCGCCCGCGCCCCGGGGGGCCCAGTATCCGCCGGAGAAGTAGTACAAGTCTGGTCGAAGCGGCCGGCCGGCGGCGGTACGTAAGATCTGTTGATTGTCCCCGGCTTGACAGCTTGCGTCCATGTGCGTGACCCTCGGTCACATGAGCGACTGCAGGCGCTTGGAGGCCCCCCCTCCCCCAACCCCCGAAGAGCTCGCCCAGTGGCGGGCGCTCATCGAGCGTTTCGAGGACGGCGACGAGTCGGATCTCGTTCCCTGGGAAGAGATCGCCGCCGAGCTTGGCCTATAGGGTCGTCGCTCAGCCAGCGGTACGGGACCAGCTGAACGAGGCCCCAGCGGAGCTGCAAGGTTACGTCGCCGGTGTCGTGGCGGTGCTCCGCGTCGATCCGATGGCGGTGTCGGCCGCGTTCGAGACCAGGTACGACGACGACGTGCAGACTGCCCTGTTCGCGGGCGGTCGCGGCTTTCTCAACTACTGGGTGATCGAGCGCAGGCAGGCGGTCATCCTTCTGAGCGTCACCTGGGCGTGACGCTGCGCCCCGGGCGCGGACCGAGGGGACCTTGCCGCGGGAACCAGGGGGACATTGGGGACATTACCGCGCGGATGGGGACGTTGCCGCGGCTGTGCCTGCCGTGCCGCGCGGGTGGGTCCTGGAATTGGACATCTCGGGCGCTTCCATGCCGCCTGGCGCGGAACCCTACCCCAAGCGCGGCAAGGAACCTCTCAAAGAGCCCATCGAACTCGCTCAGAAATCTGATAAGCACCTCGAACCTGCCTGACGATGGCCGGATGCGGCAAGCGCCTCGGTGCCTGGCATGGATGCCGCTGGGGGTGTGGACAACCGATCGAGCGCGGTGCGCCGGTCCGGTAGGGTGGGTCGCGTCCCGATCCGACCGGCAAAGGAGCCAAACACGTGACCGACACCTACGCGACGCTGGTGACCACCCGGGGAGAGATCCGCGTCCAACTTTTCGAGGACACCGCACCCACGACGGTCACCAATTTCGTCGGCCTCGCCACCGGCTCGAGGGTCTGGAAGGACCCGAAGACCGGCGCCGAGCAGCAGCGCCCCCTCTACGACGGCACCCGCTTCCACCGCGTGATCCCGCAGTTCATGATCCAGGGCGGCGATCCGCTCGGCAGCGGCACGGGCGGACCCGGCTACAGCTTCGAGGACGAGGTCGCCGGCCCGCACCGCTTCGACCGGCCGGGCCGCCTGGCCATGGCCAACGCCGGCCCGAACACCAACGGCTCGCAGTTCTTCATTACGCAGGCGCCCACGCCCTGGCTGGACGGCAAGCACACCATCTTCGGGCAGGTCGTCTCCGGCATGGACGTGGTCGACGCCATCGCCGCGACTGAGCGGGACGGGCGGGACCGGCCACTCCAGGAGCAGCGCCTGGAGCGCGTGCTGGTCGAGCCGCCGTCGGCGGGATGAGCGGCCCGCGGTGGCGGCTGAGGGGGTGAGGCCTGCCGCGCAGGTGAGCGGTGAGATGAGTCGGGCGTGAGCGCCTCGGCGCTCGGCGCCGGGAGCGAGCGACCCGCCGCCACCACAAGTTGACGACAGCACAATACGGTGCGAACTTCGCTGGTGAGCCGGAAGTCACCGGTCGGGTCCGCTACGCTCGACCCGTGTTCCGGTGAGCGGGTGAAGTGCGCCGCGGCGGTTCCTCGCGGCCGCCTGGAGCACCGGGCGCGCGGCGGGTGCCGTACCGCCCGGCCGGCCGTGACGAGCAGAAGGGCGTGCCGACGTGTTGCGAAGCTGGAAAGCGCTGGTTGCACTGGCTTTGCTGATCGTGGTCGCCGCGCTCTGGGTACTTGGCAAGGGCGACGTGGTCGTGGCCATAGTGCTCGGTGCGCTCGTACTCATCACCGGCAGGACCGTTTTCCGCTCCTACTCGGTCACCAAGGGGCCGACAGGCCCGGCCGTGGACATCGAGGAGCGCGGAAAGCTGCTGGTCTACGCCTGTGAGGTCTGTGGCGAGCAGCTCGTCCTGCTGCGCAGGGGCACCGACGTCCCACCGCGCCACTGCTCCGAGAAGATGGTCCTGCGCCACGTCGACGTGCCCGACCGGGAGCTGAACTGACCTGGCGCTGAGCCGGGCCTCAACTCTCGTCGGCGATCCGCTCGGCGCGTTCGCGCACGTCGCGATAGTCCTGGCGTCGCCGCTCCTCCGGCAGCAGCTTGTCGGTGGAGTTGAAGCCCCAACCCTCGTAGCGCACGGCCACACGGGAGTAGCGCCGCCGCAGCTCTCCTCCGCAGGCCTGGCAGGGCCCGGGCACCCCGGCCCCGAGGGACTGGAGGTGCTCCTCGGCTGTTCCGCAGGAGCGGCAGGTGTACTCGTACAGGGGCATGGCGCTGGTCCTCGTCGAAAGGGCGGGTCATCCGCACCCGGTTGTCCCCAGACTTATCCACAACTGGGGATGAATCACAGAGATGTAGTTCGGCAGCTCAACGCGGCCTCCGGGTCACGTCCAGCGAGTTGCCAACAGGAGGCCGAAAATAAGAGGGACGAACCCGATCGCCAGGTTGATGTTGTTCAGGCGATCGAGCACCGGTGGCAGGACCTGCATGTAGAACAACAGGATGTAGACGAGTCCCACGACGAGGCTGACCACAATGGTAGGACCGACCCATGGTGCGGACGGCTTTGGCTTTGGCCGCGGTGGGGGAACGTACCGGCGGCGCTTGGAGCGGGACCTGGGCATGGCGGCTGATCCTTTCCACAGAGATATCCACAAGCAAGCGGTTGTCCACAGTTCGGGGTGAGCAAGTGAACGAGCGGTGCCAGGAATGACGATCTCCGATCGTAGCGTGGCCGGGCGCCTCTGGGCGATGGGGTGTGGGCGGGCCGGGCTCGGCGTGCTGCTGGCGCTCGCCCTGCTGCTCGCCGGCTGCGGCGGTGGCGGCTCACCGGGCGGTGGCGCCTCGTCGGGCGGTACCAGCTCGCGGGCGGCCGGGTCCGGCTCCGGAGCGGAAGGGACGGAGCTCGCCTCGGAGCCACTGGTGCAGCGCACCCCAAAGCAGTTCGATGCCGACCTCGCCGCGCTCAAGGGTCGCGTGGTCGTGATCAACTTCTGGGCTGAGTGGTGCGGACCCTGCAAAGCCGAGATGCCCGCGCTCCAGCAGGTGAGCAAGGAATACGCGGGAAAGCCGGTAACATTCATCGGCGTGGACTCGTCAGATGTGCGCGCCAGCGCGAGCAGACTGCTCGCCGACTTGAAAGTCACCTATCCCACGGTGTACGACAAGGCGGGCATCAATGGCGGGATCGCCACCTCATGGTCGGTGGCCTCGCTTCCCCAGACCTGGTTCGTTGCCAGAGACGGCTCCCGTTCCGGCCGTATCCCCCGTCCCCTGAGCGTGGCCGAGCTTCGCAGTCGGATCGACCAGCTCCTGACCTCCCCCTGATATGAGCACTCGCGCACCGTCACGAACCTACCCGGACCACCCCCAGCCCGGGCCGGACCCGCTCGCCGCGCGCAGTACGTTAGTAGGCCGTGAGGCCCGACCGCGTACGATGAATGCGCGCGCGTCAGCTCGCGGCGGCTCGGAGGCGGCGATGCGGAAGTTCTTGCGCGGGGCGGGCTGGACCTTCATCGGGCTGGGCTGCTTCGTGCTCTACTTCCTCGTCTACCAGCTCTGGGGCACCAACCTGGCGACCAACCGCGAGCAGGGCAATCTGCGCCAGAGCCTGCAGCGTGAGTGGGCGGGACCCGCCCCGACCCCCAAGAAGGGCGCCACCGGCGCACTGCCCGTGCTCAAGCCGCCGCCCCTCGGGAAGGCGCTCGGGGTGATCGAGATCCGAAAGATCCAGCTCGAGAAGATCATCGTGCAGGGCGCCAACCCCGAGCAGCTCGCCAAGGGGCCGGGCCACGTGCTGTCCACGGCCATGCCTGGGCAGCCAGGGACCTTCGCGATCTCAGGTCATCGCACGACGCATGGTGCGCCGTTCTACCGACTCAACGAGCTCACGAAAGGCGATACGATCACGATCGTGACTCGTTACGCGATCTATACCTACAAGGTGTCCCGCGTGCAGGTGGTGGCGCCGACGGCTGTCGAGGTCCTGGACAACGTTCGCGGGCCGGATGGCAAGCTGAAGACTCAGATCGTGCTGACCACCTGCAACCCCCGGTTCTCCGCCGCGCAGCGACTGATCGTCTTCGGCAACCTGAGCCATAGCGCCCCCAACACCGCCGGGCTGGCGGCATGAGCCGCTACCCGGAGAGCCGGCGGGGCCGCGGCCGCAAGCCCGACCCTGCCGAGGAGACCGCGACCTGGCTGCTCGAGATGGAGCAGCAGGCTCAGACGCAGCCGGAGGACGAGGACTGGGCACGGCAGCTGCGGGACACGCGCGCCTCCTCGACCGGCCAGTTCCCCGCCGTGCCGGCCGAGGGCCCGGGCAGGTCGGCGCCGCAGCCTCGCCAGCCGCTTGGCGAGCACCCGGGTGGTGCAGCTCCTCGCCCGCAGCCACCCGGCGAGTATCCCGGTGGTGGGTACTCGGGTGGTGCAGCTCCTCGCCCGCAGCCACCCGTTGAGTACCCAGGTGGTGTGGCTCAAGAGGCATCTCAGCCGCGTGGCGAGCATTCGACCGGCGAGCAGGCGGCGGTGTACCCGCCACTGGCCGAGCGCTACGGGTCGTCCAACAGGATCCCGTTCCTCCCCGCCGGCGCGCCGCCAGCGCCTCCGCCTCAGGCTCCGCCTCCGCCTCCGCCCCCGGCGCCGGCCGATCCCGCGGCGACCGCCGCCTGGTCGTGGGAGCAGCAGGCGCCACCCGCTGATCACGGCTATGAGACACAGGCGCATGGATACGGGGCGCCGTCCGGTGGGTCGGGCGCGTCCGGCAGTTGGGCACAGCCACAGGCTCCATTGGACCCGAGGCTCGGGGCCGGGGCGTCGACACCCTGGCGGGCGGAGGACCCGGCGTACGCCGCCCCGCCACCGGAGCCGCAGCCGTGGGACACCGTGGGCGGCGGCGAGCAGTGGAGTACGAGCTGGCCGTTCGAGGAGACGACCCAGAGCTGGGAGGTGGACGACAACTCGTGGCGCTGGCCCACGCAGGAGGCGCCTTCCAGCACCGGGAGCTGGGAGGTCGACCCGTCGGTCTGGCAGGAGGACCCGTGGGGGAGCAACTCTGGGCAACGCTCCGGCGAGACCGCCGGCCAGGGTTACGGGCTTGCGCCGCAGAGCCCCGCGGCGGGTGGCTTCCCCGCCGCCGACGAGCCTCCGGCGGCCAACGGCTACCCGGCGGCCAACGGCTACCCGGGGTCCGGTGAGCTCCCTGCGTTCGGCGGCGCAGAACCGGGGTCCTCGACCGGGCCGATCGGGCCCAGCCCCACCACGCTGGGAGGCGGCCCGGTGGGCATGGCGGGACCAGGGGGCATGGCGGGACCGGCGGCCGCGGCGGGCTCCGGGTACGGTCCCTCGGCGTACGGCTCCACAGCGTACGAGTCGGCGAGCGGCACGCCCGCGGCGGGGTCGGAGCCATGGCGTGGAGCGGCCAGCGCGTGGTACCAGGACCAGGCCCCGTCAGGCTACGAGACGCCGTCGAGCGAGTTCGCAACCGCGCTGGAAGGCGACGAAGAGCAGGTGGTCCGCCTGGGGCGCGGCACGGACGACCCCAACGCCAGAGGCGCCGGGCGGGGGGACGGGTCGCGGGTCCACCCCGGTCGCAGCGTGCGGACGGCTGAGGCGCGCCGGTTCCAGCCCTCGGGCGAGCACCAAGCCGGGCGCTCGAACTGGCCGCGCGTGGTCGCGCTGATCTCCTGGCTCGTCCTGCTGATGGTGGTCTGCTGGTTCTACGTGTTTCCCTGGCTCGAGCAGATCCTGCCGGAGAACTTCTGACGCGTTGGCGGGCCGATGGTGTCGGGCGGCCGCGCTCGGCGTTAACATTGTCCGAACAGTGGCAGGCAACGGATACTTGAACATCGTTGCACATGCCCGCTGCGAGGCTCGATCGAGATCCAGTGGGAGCCCCCACACTGATCTGGAGGTGGGACCCATATGGTCGACGTCGCTACGCCTTGGCTCAACAGCTATCCGCCCGGCGTCCCCGAGCACGTCGAGGTTCCGTCGATCAACCTCGCCCGGCTGCTCGAGGACGCCGCCCGCGAATACCCGCACGCGCCCGCCCTGCACTTCGAGGGCCGCACCACCTCCTATGCCGAGCTGGCCGACCGGTCCTGGCGCTTCGCCGGGGCCCTCGCCAAGCTCGGGGTCACCAAGGGCACCAGGGTCGGCCTGATCCTGCCCAACTGCCCGCAGGCGGTGGTCGCGCTGTTCGGAGCGCTGCGGCTCGGCGCCGTGGTGGTGCAGAACAACCCGCTCTACACCGAGCGCGAGCTGGAGCACCAGCTCGGCGACGCCGTCGTCGAGGTGGTGGTGTGCCTCGACCTCGTCTACGAGCGGGTCAAGGCGGTGCGCGACCGCCTCGGCATCCGCGAGGTGATCGTCACATCGGTGCTCGACGAGCTACCGGCGCTCAAGCGAACGCTCGCCCCGTACACCAGGCGCGGCAGGGAGGCGAGCGCGGGCATCGGCAGGGAGGAGCCGGTGCGCCGCTGGCGCGAGCTGCTGCGGCAGACGGAGCGGGCACCGGAGGCCGCCGTCGACCCCGCCGTCGACCTCGCCCTGTTGCAGTACACCGGCGGCACCACCGGCGTCGCCAAAGGCGTGATGCTCAGCCACGCCAACCTGACCGCCAACGTCGAGCAGGTCCGCGCCTGGTTCCCCGACGCCGATCCCGGCCACGAGATCATGATGGCCGTGCTGCCGTTCTTCCACGTCTACGGCCTGACCGTGTGCCTGTTGCTGGGCATCCGCCTGCGCGCGGCCCTGGTGCTCCTGCCCCGCTTCGACCTGAGCCAGGTCCTCGCCGCCATCGACCGCTACCGGCCCACGCTGTTCCCCGGTGTGCCCACCATCTACGTGGCCGTCAACAACGCCGTCGCCAAGGGTGGCCATGACCTCTCGAGCATCAAGGCATGCCTGTCCGGCGCGGCGCCGCTGCCGATGGAGGTGGCCGAACGCTTCGAGCGCTTCTCCGGCGGGCGGCTGGTCGAGGGCTACGGCCTGTCCGAAAGCTCGCCGGTGGCGACCGCCAACCCGCTCTACGGCAAGCGCAAGGCGGGCACCATCGGCCTGCCGCTGCCCGACACGCTGGCGCGTGTCGCCGACACGGCGGACCCGAGCCGCACGCTTGCGGTGGGTGGGGCGGGCGAGCTGGCCATCCGCGGTCCGCAGGTGATGCTCGGCTACTGGAACCGTCCCGACGAGAGCGCCCAGGTGCTGCGGGACGGCTGGCTGCTCACCGGCGACATCGCGGTGATGGACGAGGAGGGCTATTTCAGCATCGTGGACCGCAAGAAGGACCTGATCATCGCCGGGGGGTACAACATCTACCCGCGCGAGGTCGAGGAAGTGCTCTACGAGCACCCCAAGGTGCAGGAGGTGTGCGTGGCGGGCGTCCCCGACCCCTACCGGGGAGAGACGGTCAAGGCCTACGTGGTCCTGCGGCAGGGCGAGCAGGCGACCGGCGAGGAGCTGCGCGACTTCGCCAAGGAGAAGCTGGCGGCGTACAAGGTGCCGCGGGTGGTGGAATTCCGCGACGAGCTGCCCAAGACCATGGTGGGCAAGGTGCTGCGGCGCGCGCTGATCGACGAGGACCGCGCCGCCGGGGAGGCGAAGGCGGCGGCACCATGAGCGCGGTCCAGTTGGCGAGCGCCGACGGCGCCGTCCTCGAGCGGGTCGGGCGCGGCCGCACGATCCTGGTGATCGACAACTACGACTCGTTCGTTTTCAACATCGTCCAGTACCTCGGCGAGCTTGGGGCTGACACGGTCGTGTGGCGCAACGACGCCGCCACGGTCGACAATGCGCGGGCGCTCGGCGTCGACGGCGTGGTGATCTCGCCAGGCCCTGGCCACCCGCGCGACGCCGGGCTCTCGGTCGAGGTGGTCCGCGAGCTGGGGAGGGGCCTGCCGATCCTGGGCGTGTGCCTCGGCCACCAGGTGATCGGCCACGTCTATGGCGGCAGGGTGGTGCGCGCGCCGGAGCTCGTCCACGGCAAGACGTCCGAGATCGTCCACGACGGAGCCGGAGTGCTCGCCGGCCTCCCGGTGCCGTTCGCGGCCACCCGCTACCACTCGCTGGTGGTGGAGCGGAGCACCCTGCCCGACGAGCTGGAGATGACCGGCTGGACCTCAGCGGGCCTGATCATGGCGCTTCGCCACCGCGAGCACCCGGTCGAGGGCGTGCAGTTCCACCCGGAGTCGATCCTGACCAGGTGCGGCCACGCGCTGCTGAGCAACTGGCTGCGCGGCCTGCCGGCCGCGAGCATGGTCTCCGCCCGACGGCGCGACTCGGGCGCCTGACCGGCTCTGACCCCCGGCCCTGGGCCCGGCTCGTCTGGCGCTGGCCCTGACCTGACCCCGGCCCTGGACCGTCACGCGGTCGAGCTGGTTGGTCCTCCCGACGTGGCGGTGCTCGCCGCCGCCGAGCTGGTGGTGGTGGCCTGCGTCGTCGTGGTGGTGGGCCGCGTCGTGGTCGTGGTGGGCCGCGTGGTCGTCGTCGTGGGTCGCTGGCTGGTGGTGGTCTGCTGCCGCGTGGTGGTGGTCTGCTGCCGCGTGGTGGTGGTCTGCTGCCGCGTGGTGGTGGTCTGGGTCGTCTGGGTTGGGCTCGTCTCCGTCGTGGACGTCGGAGAGGTGAAGGCCCGGGTGATCAGGAAGGCGGCGAAGCCGACGATCAACAATGCCAGGATCGCCGCCACCACCCAACCCACCGAGCTGCGGCGCCGAGCCGGCATCTCCTCGCCGTAGCCGAAGGAGCGGTCGCCGGCCATGGTCGAGCCGGCGCCCAGCACCGTGGTGGCGCTGTCGGCGATGCCGGCGGCGCCGATGGCCTGAGTGGTCTGCGAGGACAGCGGCACGCCCACCGACACCGGCTGGCCCGTCCGCACCCGCTCCAGGTCCTGGCGCATCTCCAGCGCCGTCTGGTAGCGGTCCTCCGGCCGCTTGGCCATCGCCTTGAGGCACACCTGCTCCAGGGGCACGGGCACGTCCGGGTTCAGCATCCGCGGCGGGGTCGGATCCTCGCGTACGTGGCGATAGGCGATCGCCACCGGCGTCGGCCCGGTGAACGGCACCTGACCGGTCAGCATCTCGTACAGGCAGCAGCCCAGCGCGTACACGTCGGTGCGCGCGTCCACCTCCAGGCCCTGGGCCTGCTCTGGCGCGATGTACTGGGCGGTGCCCACGACCGCGGCGGTCTGCGTGATGGACGGCACCGCGCTCGCCCGCGCGATGCCGAAGTCCATCACCTTCACCTTGCCGTCGGTCGTCAGCATCACGTTGCCCGGCTTGATGTCCCGGTGGACGATGCCGCGCGCGTGGGCGGCGGAGAGCGCCCCGGCCACGTCCGCCGCGATCTCCGCCGCCCTGGCCCAGTACAGCGCGCCCTCGGTCCGGATCACGTCCTTGAGCGTGCGGCCGGCCACGTATTCCATGACGATGAACCAGATGTCGTCCTCGGAGCCGGTGTCGAAGACGGCGACGATGTTGGGGTGCGACAGGCTCGCGGCGGCCTGGGCCTCGCGGCGGAAGCGGGCGAGGAAGGCAGGGTCGTGGGCGTACTGGGCGAGCAGCACCTTGACCGCGACTCGCCTGGCCAGCAGGCGGTCGTGGCCTTCGTAGACCTCGGCCATCCCCCCGGCGCCGAGCAGCCGGCCGACTTCGTAGCGGCCCAGCAGGACTTGCGGCATCGTGCCCATTCGTCAGTCGTCCTCTTCCGCCATCAGTCCCCGCGCCTGTCTCTGCCCCTGCCCGTGTCCCGCCCTCCGATCCGCAGCTGCACCACCGTCCCGCGCTCGACGCCGGTGCCAGGCGGCGGGTCGACGCCCACCACCCGGCCGCGCCGGTCGCGTCCCGCGTCCACCAGCCGCACCTCGATGCGCAGGCCGAGCGACCGCAGCCTCGCCGTGGCCACGCTCAGCCGCTCACCGGTCAGGGCCGGCACCTGGACACGCGCGCCGCTGGGCGCTGTGCCGCTGGTCGCCGTGCCGCTCCCGGTCCCCGCGGAGGTGGTCGGCGGAGGGGCACCGGCCGCCGGCGAGGAAGGCGAATCGTCGCGCTGGCTCGACACGACGAGCGGCAAGGCTAGCAAGGCGGCGAGGGCAAGCGCGAGTCCCGCTCCCCACCAGGCGCGCCGGCGACCCCTCTGGCGCCGGGCGGTGGCCGCCGCCCGCGACCCCGGTCGGCCGTCCCCGGAAGCCGCCCAGCCGAGCGGCGGGGTGTCGTCCTCGGACAGCACGCTGGTGCGCGCCGGCGGGGAGACGGCGGGTATCGCCACGGTCGGATCGTCGCCCCGCGGCGCCGGCGAGGCGCCGCGGGCGTCGGCGAGCGCCGCGGCCATGGCCGTCGCGGAGGGGAAGCGCTTGCCGATCTCCTTCTGGAGCGACCGCATGACCAGCGCCGCGGCCTGGGGGGGCAGGTCGGGAATCCGCTCGCGGGGGTCGGGAACGGTCCCGGAGACGTGCTGGGTGGCGATGGCGACCGCGTTGGCGCCCTGGTACGGCGTGGAGCCGGTGACCGCCTCGAAGAGGACGCAGCCCAGCGAGTACATGTCGGCCGCCGGCCCCACCGAGTTGCCCTGCGCCTGCTCGGGCGCGACGTAGTTGGCGCTGCCCAGCACCATGCCCGGCCGCGTGAGCGTGGTCGCCTGCGCCGCCCGGGCGATGCCGAAATCGGTGACCTTCACCTGCCCGGAGGCGTCCAGCAGGATGTTCGCCGGTTTGATGTCGCGGTGCACGACCCCTTGGGCGTGGGCGGCGGCGAGCGCGCCGGCGACCTGCTCGGCGATGTCGAACGCCTCTCGCCAGGGCAGCGGGCCCTGCCGGTCGATGCGCTCGGCCAGCGTCTCGCCCTCCACCAGCTCCATCACGATGTACGGCTCGCCGCCACGCTCGCCGTAGTCGAAGACCCTGGCCACGTTGGGGTGGTTGACCACGGCGGCGGCGCGGGCCTCCCGGCGGAACCGCTCGAGGAACATCGGGTCGTCGGCGAGCGTGCGCTTGAGGATCTTGATGGCCACCGGCCGGCCGAGGTGCTCGTCCTTCGCCCGGTACACGCTGCCCATGCCGCCGGTCGCGATCAGGTCGTCGAGCCGGTACCGGGCCGCGAGCGTGGTCGGGCTCACTGGGAGCCTCCGTTGAGATACGCGTCCATCACCGCGCGGACGATGGGCGCCGCCACGCGCCCGCCGGTCGCCTCGCTGCCAAGCTCCCCGCCGTCCTCGACGATGGCCGCGACCGCGATCGACTTGCCCGCCTTCGAGGTGGAGCCGACGAACCAGGCGTGCGGTGGCTCGTTGGTGCCGTGCTGCGCGGTGCCGGTCTTGCCGAAGACGTCGAGGCCGGGGATCTGGGCGGCCGAGCCGGTGCCCCGCGGGCCGTTCACGACCAGGCCGAGCATCTGCTTGAGCTGCTCGGCCACCTCGGGCGAGACCGCCTGGCCGAGCGATTCGGGCTCGAAGCGCTTGACCGTCTTGCCCTCTGGGGAGAGCACGCGGTCGACGACATAGGGGGCCATGCGCCGCCCGCCATTGGCGACGGTGGCGATCACCGAGGCCATCTGCAGCGGGGAGACGCGCACGTCGCGCTGGCCGATCGCGCTCTGCGCCAGCGAGGGCGGGTCCATCTCGGTGGGGATCTGGCTCTGAGCGGCCCCGGGGAGCTGGAAGTGGGCGGAGTCGTCGAGGCCGAATTTCTCGGCGGTGTCGACCAGCCTGGTGGTCTTGAGGTCCACGCCGAGGTGCGCGAACCACGTGTTGCAGGAGACCTCGAGCGCCTCGGCCATGGTCAACGGGTTCTTGCCACCGAAGCAGTTCTCGCCGCCGAAGTTCTGGATCTGGCGCGTGGTCTGCGGTGGCGTGTAGGTGTGCTCGTTCGGCCTGGCGGTGCTCGGGCTCATGCCGGCGGACAGCGCCGCCGCGGCGGTGACGATCTTGAAGGTCGACCCGGGCGGGTACAGCTCGCCGGCGGCGCGGTTCAGCAGGGGCTTGTTGCGGTCCTTGTTGAGCTGGTCCCAGGCCTTGCGCACCTTGTCGGTGTCATGGCTGGAGAGCAGGTTCGGGTCGTAGCGCGGGAAGGTGGTCATGGCCAGCACCGCGCCGGTGTTGGGATCCAGCGCCACGACCGCGCCCTTGCGGCCGCCCAGCTGGCGCTCCGCCGCCCGCTGCGCCGCCGGGCTCAGGGTGAGCACCAGCGTCCCGCCGGGATTGGGCCGGGCGGTGAGCAGGTCGCTCAGGTTCTGCGCGAACTGCTCGGGCGCCTTGCCGAGCAGGAACGAGTTGAAGCGGCTCTCGGCGAGCGTGCGGCCGAACACCAGCGAGTCGAAGCCGGTGATCATGCCGTAGCGCGGCCCCTGAGCATAGCGGCGCTCGTATTTGAGCTGGTCCGGGGTGGCCTTCGACTGGGCGATCGGCGTGCCGTCCGGCAGCACGATCTGGCCCCGCTCGATCGAGTATTCCTGGATCAGGACGCGGCTGTTGCGGGGGTCGCTGTTGAGCCGGTCGGCGGCGAGCACCTGCCAGTAGAAGGGGGCCGCGAACAGCATGAAGAAGGCGACCAGCACCACCGACGCGACGCGGCGCACCTGCGCGTTCATCGGGCGATGGTCACCTCCCCCGTCTCGGGTGCGGCCGCCGGCCGGGCCGGCGCCGGCGCGACGTTGCTGGAGACGCGGCACAGCAGGGCGATCAGGGCGTAGTTGGCCACCACGCTCGAGCCGCCGAAGCTCACGAACGGCAGCGTGATGCCGGTCAGCGGGATGATCCGGGTGACGCCGCCGACGATCACGAAGACCTGCAGGCCGAAGCTGATGACCAGGCCCATCGCCAGCAGCTTGCTGAAGTCGTCGTTGGTGGACAGGGTGATGCGCAGGCCCCTGAACACCATCAGCAGGTAGATCAGCAGGATCGCGGTGACCCCGATCAGCCCCAGCTCCTCGCCCATCGCGGCGAAGATGAAGTCGGTCGAGGCGGCCGGGATCAGGTCGGGCCGGCCCTGGTCCCAGCCCCGCCCCAGGATGCCGCCGCCGGCGAGGGCGAACAGGCCCTGGGCGAGCTGGTAGCCGTTGGTGGAGTAGGTCTTCCACGGGTCGCGCCAGGTCTCGACCCGGACCTGCAGATGGCTGAACAGGTTGTAGGCGGCGAACGCGCCGAGCAGGAACAGCAGCAGGCCCGCGGCGACATAGGAGAAGCGCCCGGTCGACACGTACAGCAGGGTGACGAATACCCCGAAGAACAGCAGGCTGGTGCCGAGGTCCTTCTCGAAGAACAGCACGAACAGGCTGACGCCCCAGGCCATCAGCAGGGGCATGAAGTACTTGATCTCCGGCAGCAGCACCGGGCCCACCCGGTAGGTGGCGGTGGCCAGCAGCTCCTTGTGCTCGGCAAGGTAGGCGGCAAGGAACATCACCAGGGCGATCTTGGCCAGCTCGGACGGCTGACCCGAGAACGGGCCGATCCGCACCCACAGCCGAGCGCCGGACACCTCGCGGCCGATGAGCGGCAGCGCAGGCAGCAGCAGCAGGAACAGGCCGCCGAGCAGCCAGGTGTAGCGGTAGCGGTCGAGGACCCGGTGGTCCTTGACGAAGATCAGCACGGCCACGAACACCAGCACGCCGAGAACCGTCCACAGCGCCTGGGACGGCGCCTGCGGGCTGAGGTCGCGCGCGGCGCGGCCGAAGTCGAGCCGGCGCACCATCACCAGCCCGAGGCCGTTGAGCAGGGCGGCGGCCGGCAGCAGGATGGGGTCGGCGTGGGGCGCGAAGCGGCGCAGGACCAGGTGCGCGCCGATGAACAGCACGGTCAGGGTGAGGCCATAGCCGAGCGTGCCGGAGGGCACCCGGTTGTTCGCGGTGAGCCCGACGATCACGTAGGCGCCGATCGACAGGATCAGCGCCAGGAGCAGCAGCGACAGCTCGACATTGCGCCTGGACTCCACCGGTCACCCCCCTGCCCTGGTGGTGGCCGTGGCCCGCCTGGTGGTCGTTGGCGCCCTGGTGGTCGTTGGCGCTCTCGTCGTCGCTGTGGTCGAGCTGGTCGTCGCGGCCTGCGAGCCGCTGGCGCAGCCCGGCTGGCTGAAGATGAAGGGCGAGCACTCGGCGATGCGGCGCGCGTCGTCGAGGCCGGAGGCGCTGACGCCGTCGTCCAGGCGGGTGGCGTAGCCCGTGGGCACCTCGGCGCGGCTGATCGGCGTGCGCTCGACCAGCCTGGAGAAGCGCAGCCCGGCGACGTCGCCGGGCACGCCCTTGAACACCGCGACGTGGTCGTCGTCGAAGCCGACCCAGTAGCGGCTGTACAGCAGCCAGCGGCCGCCGGTCGCCAGCCCGGCGAGCACCGCGAGCACGGCGACGCCCACGATCACGCGGCGGGCGCGGCGCTGGCGCGAGTGCCGGCCGGCCCGCGTCCCTGGCCGCGGCGCGCGGCCCTGCTCCAGCTGGTGCCGCTCGACCCGACCGCCGACCCTGCCGCCACCTCTGGCGCCCGCCCGGGTGCCCGAGGTCGCCATCCGCGGGTGCAGGCCGGTCATGACCTCGGCGGTATCGGCGCCCCTGGCCATCGGCACCGCGCCGGTCGCCACGGTGGACAGGTCGGTGGTTCGCTCCGCCTGCCCGACGGTGCGGTCCTCGGTGTCGAGCACCATCACAGTGATGTTGTCGGGGCCGCCGCCCTCGTTGGCCATCGCCACCAGCCGCTCGGCGGTGTCCTGCGGGTCCGCCACGCGCAGCAGCATGTTGCGGATGCGGGCCTCGCCCACGACCCCCGACAGCCCGTCGGTGCACAGCAGCAGCCGGTCGCCGCGCTGCAGCTTGTAGGTGAACAGGTCGACCTCGACGTCGGGCTCGACGCCGAGAGCGCGGGTGATGATGCTGCGCTGCGGGTGGCGCTCGGCCTCCTCCGGACGCAGCCGGCCCTCGTCGATCAGCTCCTGCACCAGGGTGTGGTCGACGGTCACCTGCGAAAGCTCGCCGTTGCGCAGCAGGTAGGCGCGCGAGTCGCCGACGTTGGCCAGGTGCACGGAGTCGCCGTCCTCGATCAGGGCGACCATGGTGGTGCCCATGCCGTCCAGATCCTTGTCGGTGGCGGCTGTGTCGCGGATGCGGCGGTTGGCCCGCAGGAACACCGCGCGCAGCGCCTCGCCGGCGTCCGCGGGTTTGCGCCAGGGGCCGGCGTGCTCGAGGGTGGCGAGCTCCTCCATGGCGATGGCGCTGGCCACCTCCCCCGCGCGGTGGCCGCCCATGCCGTCGGCGACCGCCGCCAGCCGGCCCGCGCTCAGGAAGCGGTCCTCGTTGTTCTTGCGCATTCGACCGATATCGGTCATCGCGCCACGTTTGAGCGTCATCAGCGGCGGAGCTCCAGGGTGGCCTTGCCCATGCGAACCTCGTCGCCGGGGTTGAAGGCGGTGGGGACGGACACCCGTGCCCGGTTCATGTAGGTGCCGTTGGTGGACCCGAGGTCCTCCAGCCAGTAGCTGCCATCGCGCAGGTAGATGCGGGCGTGCACGTTGGAGACGTAGTTGTCGGCGACCACCACGTCACAGGTCGCCGCCCGGCCCACGGTGATCGACTCCTTGAGCGGGATGGTCCGCCGGCCGTTCGCGTCGGTGACCACCAGCTCGCGAGGAATCCGGCGCGAGGGCTTGGCCGGCGGCGGGGTGGGCCGGCTCTGGTGGCTGGGGGCGCGCCGGCGCTCCGCCCGCGGACCGTACACGTCGAGCACCACGGCGCGGATCGCCCTGGCCACGAACAGGTACAGGACGATAAGGAAGGCGACCTTGACCGCGAGGAGGAAGATCGGCGGCATCAGCCCTCCCGTCGGAACTGCAGGCTGGAGTTGGCCAGCTTGACCACGTCACCGTCGGCGAGCCGGCGGCGGCGGATGGGCTGCCCGTTCACTTCGGTCCCATTGGTGGAGCGCAAGTCCTCAACGATGAAATCATCGCCTTCACGAATGATCCGAGCATGGTTGCGCGAGACGCCCGGATCGGCAAGTGCGATGTCCGACTGCTCCGACCGGCCGATCGAGGTCTCGATCTGGGTGAGGGGGAACACCTGCCCCGAGCCGCCGGAGGAGACCAGCACCAGCTTCGCCGGCGCCCGCACCCGCGGCTGGCGCACCTCGCCCGGCAGCATGGCGGTGGCGGGGCCGGCCGCCACGGCCGGGTCGGCCCCCCAGCCGGAGGCGGCCTGCGGCGGTGCCGCGGCCACCGGCGGGCGCTCGGCGGCCTCGACCCTGCCCGAGACCCGGAAACGGCCTTCCACCAGGTCCTCGGCGGTCTCCAGCTCCACCCTGGCGGGGCCGAGCATGGCCCAGTTGTTCTCCCGGGCGGTGTCGACCGCCAGCGCGGCCAGCTCGCTGCACAGGGCGCGCTCGTATTCGGCGAAGCGCTGCCGGTCGACGGGAGACAGCTCGATGGTGTAGACGTTGTCGACGTACACGCGGCTCACGCCCACCTGGCGGCTGTCCTCGACCGCGCGGACCAGGCGCTTGCCCAGCTCGACAGGCTGCACCCCCGAGCGGAAGGCACGCGCGAACAGCCCTTCGACGGCGCCCTCGACGCGCCGTTCGAAGTCCCGCAAGATTCCCATGGTTGGGCTAGGCAACTCCTCGATTCGACGTCAGCACAGCCGGTCTGCCAAGCATCGGCAAACGTACCCCGCCCCGACCGCAGTTTACCCGCCCGGGCATCTCTGCCTGTGGTCCCCCACACGTATCGAGGCGAGCCCGTTGCACAACCGCCACATAGGGGTCGTGGCGGCTGGGGGCGAAGCCCGGCGGAACGCGGGCGATGCCGTCTCGCGGGGCCGCTACCCTCGCTGCTACAATCCAGCGCTGTCCCTTGGGCGAGTGGCGGAATTGGCAGACGCGCAGGATTCAGGTTCCTGTGTCCGCAAGGACGTGGGGGTTCAAGTCCCCCTTCGCCCACTGGAGGTCCCAATTGAGTCCTCTGGACCCATCCGAGCCCGTGGTGCTGCTGGCCCCGCGCCTGCTTGATGGGACAGGGGCCGCCCCCGTCGACGACGCCGCGGTCTGGTTCGACGGCGCGCGCATCGCCTGGGTCGGCCCCGCCTCCGACCTGCCGCATGAGGCACACGGCCTGGCCACCGCCGAGCTGCCCGGCTGCACCCTCCTTCCCGGCCTGGTCGACGTCCACGTCCACCTCGTCGCCAGCGCCGGCCCGGACCTGGCCGGCGACGTTCCCCGCACCGAGAGCGAGCGCACCCTGGCGGCGGTCGCCAACGCTCACCGCCATCTGCGGGCCGGCGTGACTCTGGTGCGCGACCTCGGCGCCACCGGGGGAGAGGCGATCGCGGTCGGCCGAGCGGTCGAGGCCGGCGCGATCGAGGGTCCACGGGTGATCGCCGCGGGGCCGGCGGTGACCATGACCGGCGGCCACATCCCCTACCTGGGTCGGGTGGCCGACGGGCCAGAGCAGCTGCGCGCCGCCGTGCGCGCCAACTTCGGGATGGGCGCCGTCTGCATCAAGGTCGTGGCCACCGGCGGGGTGCTCACCAAGGGGCTCGACCCGCGCCTGGCCTCCTACACCCAGCCGGAGCTGGACGCCCTGGTCGACGAGGCGCATCGCCTCGGGCTGCGGGTGGCCGCGCACGCCATCGGCGAGGCTGGCGTGACGGCGGCGCTGCGCGCGGGGGCGGATTCGATCGAGCACGGGATGTTCCTGGACGAGGAGAACATCGAGCTCTTCCTCGAGACCGGGGCGCGCTACAGCGCCACCTTCGCGGCGCGCGAGTGGATCATGCGCGGCGAGACCGTGCCGGCCTGGGCCAAAGAGCGGGCCCGTCCGGCGGCCGAGGCGCACGTGCCGTCGTTCCAGGCCGCTGTCAAGGCCGGCGTCAGGATCGTTGCCGGCACCGACGCGGGCACGCCGTGCAACCACCACGGCCGCGTCGCGCACGAGGTGGTCTCCCTCGTGGAGGCGGGCCTGGACGTGCTCGCCGGTGTGCGCGCGGCCACCGCCGAGGCCGCCGACCTGCTCGGCGAGCCCGACCGCGGCGTCCTGCGCGCCGGCGCGGCCGCCGACGTGCTCGCGGTCGAGGGCGACGTCGCGGCGGACGTGACCGCCCTGACCCGGCCCACCGCCGTCTTCCAGTCGGGCCGCAGAGTCCGCTAGCGGCTCAGAGCCCGGCGACCACGACCGCGAGCACGTCGGCGGCCGCGCCGGCGCGCAGGACGCCGCGGTCGGGCTCGCCGAGCAAGAGCCACGTGCTATGTCCCCGCCGTCCGACTACGCTGTTGCCAGCCGGTTACCGAACGGTAGCCCACCCAGTCCGGCCGGCGGCCCCGGCGACCACGCCACAGGCGCCAGGCGAGAGGAGGCGAGGGGATGAGCGTGCTGAACCTGCCCGAGGAGCTGGTCGCGCTGCGCGACACGATCGGTAGCTTCATCCAGCGGGAGGTTGCCCCCAGGGAGGCGACGTACGCCCGGGAGATCCAGGAGACCGGCACCTTCGCCGACCTCGGGCAGGAGAAGCGCTCCCTGCGCAAGCGCTCGGCGGCGGAGGGCTTCTACTCCATGTTCATGCCAGAGGCCTGCGGCGGCGGCGGGGTCGGCTACCTCGGGTTGGTGCTGTGCGTGGAGGAGAGCCTGCGCCACGGCCTGCTGCTGGCCATGCCGGGCGGCGTGCTGCCGAGCGTGGAGGGCCCCACGCCGATCCTGCTCGACGGCACCCCTGAGCAGCAGGAGCGCTACCTCTTCCCGACCATGCGGGCCGAGCGCGAGGCCTGCTTCGCGCTGACCGAGCCGGACGCCGGCAGCGACGCCACCCGGATCCGGACCCGTGCCGAGCGCGTGGACGGCGCCTGGGTGATCAACGGGCGCAAGCACTTCATCACCCACGGGGCCGAGGCGGACTACGTGATCCTCTTCGCCGTCACCGAGCCGGGTCTCGGGGCCAAAGGCGGGATCTCCTGCTTCCTGGTCGACAGGGACACGCCTGGGTTCGAGGTCGGCCGCCGCCAGCGCACGATGTACGACGCCAACCAGGCTGAGCTGGTCTTCACCGACTGCCGGGTGGGCGAGGACGCGCTGCTCGGCAAGGAGGGCTACGGCTTCTACTCGGCGATGCGCTGGATCAACGGCGGGCGCATGTCCATCGCGGCGATGGCGCTCGGGGTGGCGCGGCACCTCTACGAGCGGATGCTCGAGTACGCCAAGGTGCGCGAGGCCTTCGGCCGCAAGATCGGCGCCAACCAGTACGTGCAGGGCATGATCGTCGACTCCATGGCCGAGCTGGAGCAGGCCCGGCTGCTGGTGTACGCGCAGGCCGAGGCGCTGGACCGCGGCGCCGGCGGGCGCACCGAGGCGGCGCTGGCCAAATACGTCGCCACGGAGATGGTGGGCAGGGTGGCCGACCGCGCCATCCAGGTCTTCGGCGGCAACGGCTACATGACCGAGATGGGGGTCGAGCGCTTCGCCCGCTTCGTTCGCGCCATGCGCCTGTACGAGGGGACCAGCGAGATCCTCAAGGTCAACATCGCCAAGGGTCTCGGACTGGGGTAGCGCCGCCGTGGTGCGAGCCGCACGAGGTGCGCACGAGCCGGCGCCCCTCTAGCATGGCGGCCATGAAGACCACCCGCGTACGTGCCAACGTGCTGCTGGCCGCGGCCGCCTGGACCTACTACGTCTGGATCACCCGGATGTGGAACATCGCCCGCGATCCCGAGCACGACTTCGGCTTCAAGGCGGTGCACGGGGCGCTCGCCGTGGTGTCGGTGGCGTTCGCGGTCGCCTTGACCGTGACCGGGCTGCGGATGCGGCGCGAGGCCGCCGCCCGCCAGGGCCACGACGCCCCCGACCGACGCGAGCCCGTCGGCTGATCAGACCACAGCCCCGCCGGTCGACGGCCCGGGCCGCTGCGGCGAGGCCCGCGCCGCGTCGAGCGCCGCGATGGCGGCGGCCTGGGCGCGCGCCATGACCTCCTTCAGGGGCTGGCCGGTCTGCTCGGCGAGGCGGGCGCAGTCGGCGAACTCCGGCGCCACGTTGACCACGCGTCCCCGGTCCAGGCCCAGCTTGACGCGGGCCTTGCCGCCCTCGAGGCCGACCTCGACCGTGCGGCGCTCCAGTATCCACTTGCGCACCGGCAGGCCGCGCACGCCGAGGGTGGAGGTCTCACGCCACAGCACCTCGCGGACGGCCGCGTCGCGGCCCGGCGGGCACAGTACCGACAGGACGATCCCGGGGCGGCCCTTCTTCATGTGGACTGGCGTCAGCCAGACGTCCGCGGCGCCCGCGTCCAGCAGCCGCTCCATCACCCATGGGGCCAGCTCCGGTGTCATGTCGTCGATGTTGGCCTCCAGCACCAGCCCGCCGTCGCCTTCGCCGCCGCCGGCCTCCAGGCGCTCGCCCAGCACCACCCGCAGCAGGTTGGGCAGCTCGCGGTGCTCGCGGGCACCGGCGCCGTAGCCGACCCGCGCGACCCGCAGCGGCGGCATTTCTCCGTACCGCGCGGCGCTCGCCGCCAGGATCGCCGCCCCGGTCGGGGTGGTCAGCTCGGCCCGCACGCCCCCGGCGTACAGCGGCGCGCCGCGCAGCAGCTCCAGCACAGCCGGGGCGGGCACCGGCAGCACGCCGTGCTCACCGCGCACGCGACCGCTGCCGGTGGCCACCGGTGAGGCCCACACCTCCTCGACGGCGAGGTCGTCGAGGAGCAGCGCGGCGCCGACCACGTCGACCACGGCGTCGACCGCGCCGACCTCGTGAAAGTGCACCTGCTCGGGAGGCACGCGGTGGACCCGCCCCTCGGCCTCGGCCAGCCTGGCGAAGGTCGCCAGGGCGCGCGAGCGGACCCGCTCGGGCAGCGCCGCGGCGGCCAGCATGCCGCGCAGGTCCGCCCACGTGCGCCCGGTCCCGCCCGGGGAGGCGTGGACGGTGACGCGCGTGGCGCCGATGCCGCCGCGCTCCGCGGCGGCGATCTCCAGCTCGAAGGGCCCGACCTCCAGCCCGGCCAGCCCGCCGCGCAGCGCGTCGGCGGAGGCGCCCGCGTCGAGCAGCGCGCCGAGGACCATGTCCCCGGCGACGCCCGCGAAGCAGTCGAAGAAGGCGAACGGCGTGGCCAGGCCGCCGCCGCTCGGCGCCGTCACCGCTCCCCCTTGGCATGGGCGGTCGCCAGGATGCGGGCCGCCAGGGCGCCCGCGCCGAAGCCGTCGTCGATATTGACCACCGCGACCCCCACCGCGCACGAGTTCAGCATCGCCAGCAGCGCGGCCAGGCCCTCGAACGCCGCGCCGTAGCCGACGCTGGTGGGCACCGCGATCACCGGCGCCCGCACCAGGCCGGCCACCAGCGACGGCAGGGCGCCCTCCATGCCGGCCACGACTACCAGCACGTCAGCGGCCTGCAGGCGCTCGGTGTCCGCGAAGAGGCGGTGCGCGCCGGCCACGCCGACGTCGGTGAGCCGCTCGACCCGGTAGCCGAAGGCCTCGGCCGTGAGCCACGCCTCCTCGGCGATCGGCAGGTCGCTGGTGCCGGCGCAGGCGACCAGCACCACCCCTCCGTCGGTGACCGGCGCCGCCCGCCGGCACACCAGCATCCCGGAGCGCGGGTACCACTCCGTCTCCGGCGCGGCCTCGCGCACTGCGTCCGCGTCCGCCTGCGCCGCCTTGGTGACCAGGATCGGCGCGCCGCCCTGCCGCATCAGGGCGGCGACGATCGCCGCGGTCTCCTCGGGTGTCTTGCCACGGCCGAAGACCACCTCCGGGCCGAGCGTGCGCAGGGCACGGTGATGGTCCACGCGAGCGAACCCGAGGTCCTCGAAGGGAAGGCGGGCCAGGCGGCGCGCGGCGTCCTCCGCCGACTGCTCGCCCCGGGCCACGGCGCCCAGAAGCTTCCGGAGCTGGCCTTCTTCCAAAGTCCTCGCATTGTACAATCGCTGTCGGCCCTGATTCCCAGAGGCCGAGCCTTCCCCACGGCGCAGCGGGTCCAGGAGGTCTTCCAGTCGTGCCAGTCCTTTCGGTCGAGCGGTTGACCGTTCTCGTCTACGCGTGCCTGGGCGTCTGCTCGGCGCTGCTGATCGCCGTCGTGGTGCTGAGCGTGCGCCTGGCGCACGTCCGGCGGGCCCACTCGCGCCTGCTCGACGGCGCGCCCCATGAGGATCTCCTGGCCGTGGTGTCGCGGCAGATCGACACGGCCGAGCAGCTCCAGCGCAAGGTGGACCTGCTGGCGCGTGACGCAGCGCGGCTCGGCGAGCGCCTCGCCGCCGCGGTCAAGACCGTCGGCTTCACCCGCTACGACGCCTTCCCCGACGTCGGCGGCCAGCTCTCCTTCTCGGCGGCGTTCCTGGACGAGGCCGGCAACGGCCTGGTGCTGTCGATCATCAACGGGCGCTCGGACTCGCGGTCGTACGCCAAGGTGGTGAAGGGCGGCCGGTCGCAGTACCAGCTCTCCGAGGAGGAGCAGGCCGCGATCGCCATGGCCATGGGCGAGCCCCGGCCGATCGCCCGATCTACCCTCTAGCCGGTGCTCGGGCAGGAGTAGCCTGCCGATCGGGGACCCCCCCGCCGCCGGGGATCGTCCCGCCCTCACGCCGGGGTCCCGTTTCCTCGAGCTGAAAACCCTGTGGAGGCTCAGCGTGCTCGATCTCAAGCTCATCCGTGACGACCCGGACAGGGCCCGGGCGGCGCTGGCCCGCCGCGGTCCCGGTGAGGCCGACGCCATCGACCGCCTGCTCGAGCTGGATGCCCGCCGCCGGTCGCTGGTCACCGAGGTGGACGCCCTCCGGGCCGAGCAGAAGCGTCGCGGCAAAGAGGTCGCCCAGGCTCCCCCCGAGCGCCGTGGCGAGGTCCTGGCCGGCCTCAAGGAGCTGGCCGCCAGCATCGACCTGGCGGAGGCGCGCCTGCGCGACGCCGAGGCGGAGCTGAACGACCTGCTCGCCCGCGTCCCCAACCTTCCAGATCCCTCGGTGCCCGCCGGCGGCGCGGAGGACGCGGGCGAGCTGCGCCGCGTCGGCACCGTCCCGTCGTTCGACTTCGAGCCGCGTGACCACCTCGAGCTCGGCGAGCTGCTCGGCGCCATCGACACCGCGCGGGCGGCCAAGGTCTCGGGCGCCCGCTTCGGCTACCTCACCGGGCCCGGCGCGATGCTGGAATTCGCGCTGGTCCGCTTCGCCATCGACCGGCTCGCCGGCACCGGGTTCGTGCCGGTGATCCCGCCCGTGCTGGTGCGGCGCGAGGCGATGTTCGGCACCGGTTTCCTTCCGACCGACGAGCAGCAGATCTTCCGCACGGCCGACGACGACCTGTACCTGACGGGCACCTCGGAGGTCGCGCTGGTCAGCTACCACGCGGACGAGATCCTCGACCGGGACACCCTGCCGCGCCGCTACGTCGGCTTCTCGACCTGCTTCCGGCGGGAGGCCGGCTCGTACGGCAAGGACACTCGCGGGATCTTCCGCGTGCACCAGTTCGACAAGGTCGAGATGGTCTCGTTCGTGCTGGCGGAGGCCTCGACCGAAGAGCACGAGCTGCTGCTCGCCCACGAGGAGGAGATCCTCGGCGCGCTCGAGATCCCCTACCGCGTGGTCAACATCGCCGCCGGGGACCTGGGCGGGCCGGCGGCCAAGAAGTACGACTGCGAGGCGTGGATCCCCTCGCAGAGCACCTGGCGCGAGGTCACCTCGACCTCGAACTGCACCGACTACCAGGCCAGGCGGATCGGCTGCAGGGTGCGCGAGCCGGGCGGCAACCGGCCAGTGCACACCCTGAACGGCACCGCGGTCGCGGTCGGCCGCACGATCATCGCGCTGCTCGAGAACCATCAGCGTGCCGACGGCTCTGTCCGCGTCCCCGCGGCGCTCCAGCCCTACCTCGGCACCGAGGTGATCGAGCCGGGCCAGGCCCTGACCCGGGCCGGGCGCTGACGCCCGCGCCCGGGCCACGACGCCCCAAGTACACTCCGTCGCGGAGGAGTGGCCGAGCGGCCGAAGGCAGCGACCTTGAAAGTCGCCGGACCCGCGAGGGTCCCGTGGGTTCGAATCCCACCTCCTCCGCAACGAACCCGGCTCTGAGAAGGGGAGCGCCGGGGCCACAAGAGGCCCCCGGCGCTCGTCTACCTTCTGCCGTGCGACGGGTCCTGCCCGTTACGAGCCGTCTCCGCTAGCACGCTCCGCGCACATTGGGGAGCAGGCATCCAGAGGAGAAGTCGCCCAGCGAGATGCTGACGTTGTTGGTCGTATCGGTGAGCGTCACGTTGGTGTACGACACCGACGCAAGCTCCAGGCTCTGCCCGGGCGGACAGGAGATGTCCGAGGGTGGTGGGCTCACCGTCAGCGACGCGGTGACCTGCCCGTTCTTGCCCGAGTTGAACGCTCCGGTCGCAATCACCGGGCCGGCGACGGTGGTCTTGTTCTGGGCGCTGGGGTTGGCGCCGCCCCGGTTGACGCAGACGTAGGTGGCCGTGGCGTCCGCGGTGAGCGCGTAGTTGATGAGCTGGTTGGTCCCGAGGCCCGCCTCCTTGAAGGAGACGGTCAGCGACCCGTTGGCGTTCAGCGACCCGCTGGCCCTGACGAAGTGCTCGTTCTGCGCGAGCGCCTGCTGGGCAACGAGGGCGAAGGCCACGAAGACCAACGCCAGCACTGCGATCCTTCTCTAATGTGGCGAAGGCGCTGAATAGCAAGACGAGGAAAATGGCTTGCCGATTCCCTTCACAGCGATCTTCCCTGCTGTGAGCCTGAGAACGGCTTACCGGCATAGCCAACCTGTAACCTGTGATTGGGACAGCCATTCCATCGGCGATCCTTGGACGGCGGTCCGGGCAGGCGAGGCGACCCCGAAGAAGAGCATTCCAGAGCATGTCGTTGCATGGGCCCCCCTTGCGAACGCGGACAGCTACTGTGCCGGCCGCTCGCCCAAACCGTGCGTGATTCTCTCGCCGTCCCGGGACCGCGTCAAGGATTTCTGAAAAGTTCATGTTCTATTATTGTGCTGGTAATTGGCTCCTCTGCTGTCGCGACCAGGTTGTTCAAACGGATTGACGGTATCCGTGATGCCCGCTGCGTCCTAATATTTACGGGAACCAGACCATCGGCAAGGTATTTGCGCTTTGCCAGGAGGTCTGCTCCCGTTGTCATCCTGCCCGCGTTCGTCGCTGCCGGTCCACGTGCTGGCGCGAACGTCTGGGCCGCCATCGCCTCGTCCGCAGCCTCCGCCGCCGGCTCAGCTCTCGCAGCCCACCCCGTCGCTGTCACGGTCCAGGTCGAACGGGTCGGGCGACCTCACCTGGATCGGACCATCGACATAGTTGGGGCCGTTCCCCGATCCCCCGGCGCAGTCGTAGTCGCCGATCCCGTCGTGGAGGCACGCGTCCGGGTAGGCCGGATCGCAGTTGCGAGCCGGGGCTGACGTGGTATGTGTCGTCCGGTGGGTGGTCGTCGTCGCCCGTCGGGTCGTCACCGTCGCCTTTCGGACGGTCGTCGTGGTCGCCCGTGCCTTGGTCGTGGTCGGCGCCGCCGTGGCTGGCGCCGCCGTGGTCGGCGGCGCGTCGGTCACCGCCGGCAGGCTGCTGGCGGTGCTCACCTTCTCCTGCGCGCCGCAGCCGCCGGTCGCCGCCAGCACAACGGCGAGGATGGCTGCCCCCATCAGGATTCGGCGGCCTGGAATGAAACGGTGCATGCGAGATCCCCCCTCGGACCGGGTGGACGCCGCCGGCGGCCCTCCCACCCATCACGGATTGCCGTGTCTGGCCTCGTCAGATCGGGCGGCGGAGAACAGCCAGGCCGACGCAGGCCATCTAAGACATTCACCCCGCAAATGCGCGCTCGTCGCCGTGCAGGCGCAGTAGCCCAGACTCCTCCAAGTGTTGGTTTCTACGCGACCGTCGAAACTCACGCCTCGACCGGCCCCTCATCGCCGGGGCCGGTTGATCTCCGTCGAGCCCGCGTCGCCTCAGGCAATGTCCCCCAGGTGCCGCGCGATCGCCGCGCCGAGCTGGTCGAGTTGTTCCTGCGTCGCGGCGGACAGGTCGACGCTCACCGGCAGGCCTGCCTTCAGCGTCGCTTCGATGGCATCGAGCCGTTCGGAGATCTTCGTCAACTTGGTCTGCGTCGGCGGTAGATAGACGTGCGTCGAGTCAGCGAGTGGCTTGATCACCGCCTCCTCTCGGATCCGCACGATGTCCGCATCGTTGAGCGGCATGTCGTCCTCCTGGGCTGAGCCGCCGAGCAACGCCACGCGAAACTCGGCCAGCGTGCCGTAGAAGCAGTTCAGGTCCACGTTCCCGCGGATCCCGGAGACCGCCCCCGAGCTGGTGAACTGCAGCCACGCGAGCCGCTTGAAGCCGCGCAGGTCTGATGGCCTGCTGGCACGGAGGCGCGCCTCGGTCCACGGGGCGGAGATGTAATGGGACTGCGCCCAGGGGCAATTGGAAAGCTCCAGGCCCGCGACCCGGTAGCCGTGGTTCGACAACCACCAGCCGGGCACGTAGGCGACCGGCCAGCGGCCAAGCTCCTGGTGCAGTTGGATGGCGTACCGGTTCGTCTGCTGGATCGTCGGGTGGCGGCCGTCGGAGAAGTCCTCGGCGTCGAGCATCACGAGGACCCGGCGCGGGTCGGCCCCAGAGGCGGCGATCTCGTCGACGAGGAGCCTCGCGCCGTCGGTCACGGGCTCCTCATAGCCGACCACGCCGTAGGCGCCCGCCACGTCGACCTTGCCGAGCATCCCGCGGAGATTGCCGCGGCCGCGGTCGTCTCTTGTCCCACGGCCAATGGTCATACGTGCAAGGGCGAAGCGGTTGCTCGTGCGGCCGACCGCGGCCCAGTCGATCTGCCCCTGGTAGGTCGAGACGTCGACACCAACGGTGATGGCCAAATTCAGCCCCCCTCCCACAACGTGGCCGACCTGCCTGACGGCGGTCGCCAATAGGAGGATCGTATGACATTTGGCCCGTCGACAGCCCATCCGGGCGCTCAGCGCAGCGCCCGGCGCGACAGCCCGGGGCCGGGCGCTCGGGGCCGGCACCGGGCCCCGGCCTTTACATCCGCGCCCGCGCGGCCCTCCTGGTCAGCGGCGGCGGGCGGAAGCGCAGCGACCGGTCCGAGGACCAGGGCGCGTACGGCGCCATGGCGAGCCCCGCCAGCGCCAGGAGCACGGTGTCGTAGTTGACGCGCCAACCCGCGAAGGCCTGCCAGGTCAGATCCCGGTCCGGCCGCAGCGGCACGCCAGCCCGCGCCAGGCGCTCGCACACCTCGTCGTACTCCTGCCTGGCGATCGAGATCGGGTCTCCCGGACTGGGCTCGGGGTCGTAGGGGAGGCCGAAGTAATCGGCGATCCGGCGCAGCGACAGGTAGCCCGCGCGTAGGCACAGCTCCGCGTCGGTCTGGCGCGGTCGCTCCACAGTGGAGGCGGTGATCGCCGCGGCGTCGAGCACCGCGCCGGCCGCCGTGATCCAGGAGCGCTGCCACACCGGCGAGCGGAAGAACACCAGCGCCGGGTTGGTGGTGTGCGTCTCCTCGATGTCCACGAACCACTCCTCCCAGCGCCTCCAGAAGCTCGCCATCTGATCGAGCCCCTTGATGCGCGACACTCGCTCGAGCATCTCGGCCGCCGTCGGCGGCAGGCCAGCGCGCACGTCGAGCGCCGCCACCAGCGCCTCCCTGCGCGAAAACGAGGTATAGATCGCGGGGAGGTAGGCGATCAGCAGGGCGAGCAGCGTGAGCCCGAGCGTGCCCTCTGAGAAGGCCAGGACCATCTTCGGGAGGTCTGGAGGCGGAGTGAAGCCCAGCGTGAGCAGGGACGAGCCGCTGAGGGCGAACGCCAGCCGCCACGGGCGCTCCCCCAGCGACCAGTAGATCAGCATGTAGCCCAGCAGCTCCAGAGTGAGCCAGGTCAGCGCAAGGGTGAGCAGGCTGACCGGCGCGTACATCGTCATGGCCTGGTCGCGCTGCTGGTAATTGCGGGCACGGCTGGCCGCAAGCGTAAAGAGCCCGCGCACGCCCAGGAACACCCAGCGGGTGAGCATGACGGGAGTGCCTCGCGGGACCACCACCGTCAGCACGGCCGAGAAGACGGTGCCGAACACGATCACGACGCCCGCGAGCACGCAGACGACAGCGAGCAGCGTGGTCAACAGCGCGGGTTCACCTCCGTCTCATCGGCCCGCCCGGCGCGCCTTGTTCAAGGTACGCACGGCCTCGCGGAATCGCTCACGAGGCACCCACACCCGGTTCCCCCGCATCCCGGTCATATGCACGAGCAGGTCCAGGAACCGGCCCCACGGCTCCGGCCGGCGAGGGTCGGGGTCCCCGCTCGACGGGATACCGGCCTCCGCCAGCACCTCCTGCACCCTGGAGGCGAGCTCGGGCGTGCGGAAGTTCCCGAGCCGCCGCCTCGGCGTTCCCGGCGCGAGCCCAGCCTCGTCGCTCACCGCTTCTTCGGATCCTCCGGTCCGTGTTCCGGAAAGTCCTGTTGTGCCTGGTTGCGCCCATTCGATGTCCGCGGTCCGCATCATGCCGAATCCTGGAGCGCCCGTCGCCTCCGGTCCAGCTTGGGTCCCGCCACGAGGTTCCCTACAATAGGGCAGCCCGAGCCGGCGACCAGTCGGTTTGGGAGTCGGTGGAGGCATCGCCTAGTCTGGTCTATGGCGCCCGCCTGCTAAGCGGGTTCGGGGTTTATCCCTCGTCGCGCGTTCGAATCGCGCTGCCTCCGCCCTGAGCGCCGCTAGCTCAACGGATAGAGCACCAGACTACGGATCTGGCGGTTGGGGGTTCGAATCCCTCGCGGCGCGCCACTCACACAGAAGCAAAACCGCAGCAAAACCGCAGGTCAGCCCCAGTCTTACAGACCCGGGCTGACTTCGCGCTTGGCTTGGTTTGCTTGTCCTGTGGCACCCTTCCTGGCACCCTCAAGCCCTCCGGAGGACGCCAAGGAGCAAGCATGATCCGCAACCGCGGCGACTACTGGCAGATCCGCATCTACCGAGGCCACGACCCACTGACCGGCAAGCCGCGGTACGTCTACGGCCGCGCACCGACCGAGCGTGAAGCGAAGAAGCTCCAGGCGCGGCTGACAACCGAGGTCGCCGACGGCCGCCACAAGGGCACCGACGCGAAGACAGTTGAGGATCTGCTGGAGCGGTGGCTGCCCTGGCACGCCGAAGTCGCGGAACTGTCGCCCGGAACGGTCGCCAACTACCGCCGGCACATCGACAAGAAGATCAAGCCGGCGGTCGGCCGGATCCCCGTGCGGCAACTCGACGCCGAGGTCCTCGACGAGTTCTACGCCGAGCTGCGCCACCGCGGCCGAGAGATCCGCATCTGCACCGGCGCCGACCCGAGTACCGGCAAGAAGCGGTGGCGCACCGAGCGGGGGCCGCTGTCACCCTCCAGCGTCCGCGAGGTCCACGCCATCTTGTCGGGGGCGTTGCAGCAGGCGGTGAAGTGGCGCTGGATCCCCTACAACCCCGCGCGGCTGGCCAGCCCGCCCTCGGTCAAGAAGGCCAAGATCACCCCACCTGAGGTCGACCAGGTACGGGGGCTGCTGGAGGCCTCGCTGGCCGAGGAGTTACGGCTGGGGCTGTTCGTGCGCATGGCCGTGGTGCTGGGCGCGCGCCGCGGGGAACTGTGCGCGCTGCGCTGGCACCACGTTGACGTCCACCATGACGAGATCGTGATCGAACGCGGGATCATCTACGTCCCAGGTGAGCCGCTGATCGACAAGGAGACCAAGAGCGAGAATCAGCGCCGCATCGCCGCCGACGCCCGCACGATGCAACTGCTGTGCGACCACAAGGCGGCCTGCGAGAAGGTCGCTGGAGAGCTCGGCACGGCTCTGCCTGCCGACGCCTACGTGTTCTCCTACGCGCCCGACGGGGCGGTGCCGATGCACCCGCCGGCAGTGACGCACCGGTTCGCGCGGTTCGCTCGCCAACATGGTGTCGCCTGCCGGCTGCATGACCTGCGGCACTTCATGGTCACCAAGGCACTCGCCGGCGGCATCGCTCTTCCAACTGTGGCCGGCCGCGCAGGGCACAGCGACGGCGGCCGCGTCACCCTCACCACCTACGCCCACTGGCAACGCGCCCAGGACCGCAATGCCGCCGAGCTCCTCGCCGCGTTATGCGACGGCAAGAGCGACTGACGAGCGGGTCGGCTCGCACCCAATCCTTCTGGCGATTGCAACAGCATTCGAGTCATCCTTGGGCATCTCGCTGATTTGCGGTACTGGAGGTGCGTATGGACTACGGCGTAACTGCGGAGGTCATGCCGCCTGAAGGATCCTCGGAGCTTGACGCCCTGCAACGGGAAGGCGTGGCAGCCCTGCTCGAACGCTCCCTGGATCGGCTTCAGGGAGCGGTCGGCCGGCTCAGACGGCGTCGAGATCGACCTGTCGGATTACTGGGTCGGGGCTCATCCGGAGGGAGCGCTCGTCCTGCTCGTCGTTGACGCGCCAGCGATAGAGATGGCCGAGGAAGCCACCGAAGCGATGGTAAGCGAACTCTTGGACCAGACCGAGCTTCTTGCGGAGTGGCGTATCACCAAATGCGAGGTCGGCTTCAACGAGTTGCTGGCGAAGCGAAGCCTTGCCGCTACGGAAGGCCCAGACGCCCCGCCGCACAACCCGACCGACCGTGCTGCGCGTCACACGGCCGAGCGAGCGCGGGCCGAGACGCGTCGAGCCGAGGCGACAGGTCCGGACGAGAAGATGAAGGGCTGGATCCTCGCCGCTGCCGGGCGCCTTCGCGCCTTCGACCTGGACGCCTTCGGGTTCGACCCGGAGAACCCCGATGGGGCCGTCAGCGAAAGGCTGGCACGCTTAGCGCCGATTTCCGCGCAGCTGTATTGACCTGGGGTCAGGCGAAGTCGAAGCGGAGTCGGCGGTCTCCCCACCAGGGGACGGTGGTGTCGGCGGGGAGGTTGGCGCTGCGCAGGACGGGTGAGTAGGCGCGCCGGTTGAGC
>WNGA01001716.1_pt1 | contig 34752 bp, 28 predicted proteins | sample 5400061 | NCBI WGS metagenome assembly WNGA01 (sample SAMN13153366, study PRJNA577476) | soil metagenome | isolation source: 100 cm soil or saprolite under grassland replicate 2 | place: USA:California | collected 2016-06-15
CGTCCCCGCGCCGCCGGTCGTGCCCGCGGCGCCCGTCGTCCCGCTGCCGCCGGTGGTTCCCGCGGCGCCCGTCGTCCCGCTGCCGCCGGTGGTTCCCGCGGTGCCGGCGGCGCTGGTGCCCGCGGCACCGGTCGTGCCGCTCGTACCCGTGCCGGTTCCCGCCGCGCCCGTGGTGCCCGCGCCGCCGGGCGACGACCCCATGGTTCCCCCCTGCCCGGTGCCGCTCCCGCCCGGCGTACACGCCGTCAGCAAGAGCGCGATGAATGGAATCGAACGACCCAGCGATGGAACGACGCGATGGTTTTTCATCTTTTTCCTAGCGCATGAGCGCCGAGGCGCTCCACAACACAGGGCTTGACCATGGAAAGTCGCCCACGCATCCCGTGGCGCCGCCGGAGGACACACGACGACCGGTATCGCGCCATGTTCGACAACAACCCTAATTCCCGGTGAGCGGATCATCGGATCACCCGCAAAACGCCACACGTTCAGCGACTTGTGAATTCGTGCAGGCTTTCTTCGCCGAGGTCGATTTGGCAGCGGTGAGATCTCGCGCGTTGTCGCGAGCGGTGCCGCCGACCACACAACAAAGTGTCGTCGTGCCGGATGCAACAATGAGCGCTTAGGCGGGCGTCGCGCGACCAGTATCGCGCCATGTTCAACAACTCTCGGTCCCAGTGAGTCCGATCGCGATCATCGCGAGACATCGCGAGACATCGCGAAACATCGCGAAACATCGCAAAACTGGCCACTTCTAAAGTCTGTGCCAGGGGTTTTCGGCATGTGGGTGATCGTAAGCGTCGTGTTCGGGAATTTGCCCTAGACTCGCAAGAATCGCGCAAGCCCGGCGACGCGAAGGCTGTCGAGACATGAAGGGCGGAGGAAACGGGATGAAACGCAGCGTATGGCTTTGGTTGGGAATGGCCGGCATGACACTCGTTTTCGCGGCGAGGTGTGCGCAGGAAGGACCGGGCGGGACGCCGGGCACCGCAGGCACAACGGGCGCCGCAGGAACGAGCACGCCCGGCACCGCCGGCGTCACCGGAATGAGCGGCAACACCGGTGCCGCCGGCACCAGCACGCCCGGCACCGCCGGCGTCACCGGATCGAGCGGCGACACGGGCACGGCGGGGACCAACCCGGCAGGCACCGCGGGCACCACCGGATCGAGTGGCAACACCGGATCGAGCGGTACCACGGGCAACGCCGGCACGACGGGAAGCGCGGGCACGATCGGCACCGCGGGGACGACCGGCGTGGCCGGCACGACCGGCAATGCGGGCCGCGGCGGCACCACCGGCAACGCGGGCCGCGGCGGCACCACCGGAGCCTCTGGAACCACCGGCACGGGCGGGCGCGGCGGCGCCGCCGGCAGCGGCGCGGGCGGCGCCCCCGACAACAACCTCGTCGGGGGCCTCGATGGGTACTACTGGGAGGTGACCCCGAGCGGCAGCAATTCGGTCCCGGGCACCAACTACCCGTTCAACGCCCCGAACACCAGCGCCTGCAACATGATGGGAGCGTGGAGCGGACAGGGTTACACCAAGACCTATACGCCGCTCACGGCAGGCGGCGTGGCCGGGCAGAAGTACACGATCAACATCGGCGTCCGCGGCGTCGTGGGCACGCGTTGCTACACGGGCGGCGCGCCGGCCGTCACGACGATGGGGAGCGCGACCGGTCAGAACAACACGTGGTACGCCGGTGGCACTCAGTACAACGACAGCATCTGGAACACGATGGAGATCCGCGTCTCGCCCAAGGTCGCCGGCCAGGCGAATCAGGGCAACAGCGGCTACGACGTCTACTTCCTCAACTCGTTCCAAAACATGGGCGATTGGTGTCAGAAAGAGGCGACGTACGAAACCAAGTTCAACGCGAGCTTCCCGGTCACGGGCGGCGGCACGGTGACCTTCGTCGTTCACGATTCCAATTGCCGCACGCTGCAGAACTGCGGGTCGGTCGAGGGTCAGGCGAGCTGCAACTCGTCCGCAGCGCGCATGATCGACATGAGCGGCCTCGTGCCCGCGCCGATGAACTTCAACCAGCCGCGCACCGGTTCGCTGAGCGGCATGACCTACTACTTGCAGTGGGTCTGGATCGACGTCACCTCGGTGACGAGCCCCTAACCCGCGAGGTCACAGTGACCGAAAAAGGATCGGCAAGGGCGGCCGGCCGCCGAGGCGCCGCGTGTACTCTGTCCGTTTTGGTCATCGCGTCGTTCCCGAACCGTGCCGTCGCCGAGAAGGTGCTCGTGACCAAGGACGGCTTCGAGGTCTTCACCGATGGGCGCGCTGGCGGCTTCGTCAGCCACGGATATGGCGACGGATATCCACAGCCAACGTATGGCTATCGCTACAACGCGAACGGACCGGTGCTCGACGCGAGCGGGAACGAGATTCCGATCGTCGACGCGAACGGGAATCCGATCTTCGTGACCACGCCGGTCCACAGCGCCCAAGAAGGCCTCGGCTTCAAATCCATCCTCGACAAGCAGGGGCTGGCCGTCGATCCCATGACCACGGGCGGCCTTCCCGTGTACACCCAGGGGACGATAAATCTGACGCGTGTCCGCACCGGCTTCATCGGCAACACGTTCGGCTTGGGCGTACGCGCGAAGGTGACGCCGTGGACGACGCTGACGGGCTATGTGCAGTTCTGGACGTTCATCGAGAACGACGGCCGGCAGAAGAACATCGCGAACACCCTCGATGCGCGGCAGGGCTATGCGAAGCTGGACGGGCCCTGGGGAAGCGTCACCATCGGCCGGACGCGCAGCCTGTTCTCGCGTGCAAACACGGACATCGACACGATGTACGCCCACCGCTGGGGCGTCGGGTGGCCGGGCGCTCTCGACAACAAAGGGCCCACGCTAGGCCAGCTCTCGTTCGGCGTGCTCGGATCGGGGTTTTCGTCCGGGGTCATCTACGGCACACCCTCGTTCGCCGGGCTTCAGCTCAACGTCGGCGCCTTCGACCCCCTCCAACTGCAGGGGTACGGCAGCTGGCAGGGCACCAACTATGTCCGCGCGGAGGCGGAGCTGACCTTCGAACGGACGCTCATGGGTGGCTCGGGCAAGGTCGTGCTCTTCGGCAACGGCGTGCACCAGAGACTCTACAAGGGCGGCTTCTGCGGGACGATCGACCCCATGACGCTGGTGGTGACCCCGTGCAACCCCGACCGGGCGACCGTGGCGGGTGTCGGATACGGCGGGCGCCTCGAGCTCGGTCGTTTTCACCTCGGCGCTTCGGGGTACTACGGCCAGGGGCTGGGCACGAAGTACGCGCTCGAAGTCAGCGAGGCCGCTCAGGACCGAGGGGGCAACCCGCGCAAGAGCAGCGGCGTGCACGTGCAAACCCAGGTCGTGCTCGGCAAGTTCGACGTGTTCGCCGGCGCCGGCATCGCGCAGATCTACCTGACCGATTACGACAACATGACGAAGGTGCCCGACCCGCGAGACACTCGGGTTCTCTCTCCCGATCCGGCGATCAAAGCGATGGCAAACCAGGTGTTCCCGTACACCGTGCCCAAGGATCAGATCGGCATCAACGCAGGCATCGTCTACAACGTGACGCCGAACCTGCACGCCGACCTGGATTTCTTCCGCGCGCAGGCCGACTGGTTCGCGACGAACGGCTTCGCCGGCCAGAAGCAGGTGGTCTGGGTCGGCAACGCTGGCATGACCGTCAACTGGTAGCGCGGGTGACCGCGGCGGCGCAGCGGGTGGAGACGGTGCAGCAGACGTTCGGGCAGTACCGGTGGGTGATCTGCGCGCTGCTGTTTCTCGCCACGACGATCAACTACGTCGACCGCCAGATCCTGGCGCTGCTGAAGCCGATGCTCGACAGCGAGCTCGGCTGGTCGAACGCCGAGTACGGGCGGGTGAACGCCGCGTTTCAGGGCGCTTACGCGGTGGGCCTGTTGCTGTTCGGCGCGCTCATCGATCGCGTCGGCACCAAGATCGGCTACGCGCTGTCGATCACGCTGTGGAGCCTGGCGGCGATCGGGCACGCGCTGGTGGGCAGCGTGAGCGGGTTCACCCGGGCGCGCATGGCGCTGGGCCTGAGCGAGGGTGGCAACTTCCCGTCGGCGATCAAAGCGGTCGCGCTGTGGTTCCCGAAGCGCGAGCGCGCGTTCGCGACCGCGCTCTTCAACTCGGGGGCGAACGTGGGGGCCGTGCTGGCGCCCGCGGTGGTGCCGTGGGTCGCGTACGCGTGGGGCTGGCGTGCGGCGTTCGTGGGCGCGGGGATCATCGGGCTCGCGTGGCTCATCGTCTGGATCCCGTTCTATGACATCCCCGAACGCGTGCGCCGGCTGCGCGCCGATGAGCTGGCCCACATCCGCAGCGACGTGGGGGAAAGCGCCGACGCGGGTGGCAAGCCGATCGGCTGGCTGGCGATCCTGGGCTACCGGCAGGCGTGGTCGTTCATCGTCGGCAAGTTCCTGACCGATCCGGTGTGGTGGTTTTTTCTCACCTGGCTCCCCGACTTCTTCAAGAAGACGCGCGGGCTCGACCTCAAGCAGAGCTGGCTGCACCTGGTGTCGATCTACGTCATTGTCACCGTGCTCAGCATCGTGGGCGGGTGGCTGGCCGGCTACCTCGTGAGGCGCCGCTGGACGCCGACGCGGGCGCGCAAGACCGCGATGTTCATCTTCGCGCTGTCGGTGTTGCCCATCCTCGCGGTCACGAAGGTGGGCGACTGGGGCGCGGTGGTGCTGATCGGGATCGCGGGCGCCGCGCACCAGGCGTGGTCGGCGAACCTGTTCACGACCGTGTCCGACATGTTCCCGAAGCGCGCGGTCGCGTCGGTGGTCGGGATCGGCGGCATGGCCGGGTCGCTGGGCGGCATCGCGTTCCCGCTCTACGCGGGCCGCCTGCTGGATCACTTCCAGGCCGCGGGCAACGTCACCGCTGGCTACGCGATCTTGTTCATCTTCTGCGGACTGGCGTACGTCTTGGCGTTTTCGATCGGCCATCTGCTGGCGCCGAAGTTCGCACCGGTCCAAGTACGTGAAAGCTGACACGCGAAACCCAAACGGGGTGAAAGACGAAGGATGATTGCCATGGGAAACACGCTCGTTGTGCTCGCGCTCGCCGTCACGGCCGCCGCGACGAAGCCCGCCAAGAACCCGCCGCCCGGCCCCGAGCTGGCGTCGGTGACCGTCAGCAACCCGCTCGCGGTCGCGCGCGGCAACGAGACCATCGCGATCGCGCGCGCGGAGATCGTCAAGGTCGCGCCCAGCTTCGACATCAAGGCGGCCCTGGTGTTCGATCCCGCCGGCAAGCCGGTGTTGTCGCAGCTGGTCGACAGCGACGGCGACGAAGAGGCCGATGAGATCGTGTGGCAGACCGATCTCGCCGCCAGCCAATCCAAGATGTTCAAGCTTCGCGCTGGCGCGCGCACCCCGGCCGCGCGCGCCGACTACAAGGTCTACGGGCGGTTCGCGCGCGAGCGCCACGACGACTTCGTGTGGGAAAACGATGTGGTCGCGCACCGGATGTACGGCCCCGATCTCGAAACCACGCCCAAGGAGCCGCTCGTGTCGAGTGGCATCGACACCTGGGTCAAGCGTGCGCGCCGGCTTTTAACCAACGACTGGTTGATGACCGGCGACTACCACCACGACACCGGCGAGGGCGCCGACTTCTATGGCGTCGGCAAGTCGCGCGGCTGCGGCGGCCTGGGCGTGTGGTCGGGCGGCAAGCTCATGGTGTCGCGCAACTTCACGACCTCGCGCGTGCTGGCCGCCGGCCCGATCCGGCTGGTGTTCGAGCTGCGCTACGCGCCGTGGGACGCGGGCGGCGGCGTGAAGATCACCGAGACCAAGCGGGTGACCCTCGACGCGGGCTCGCACTTCAACCGATTCGAGACCACGTTCACGGGCGCCAAGGCCGGGCTGTCGGTTGGCGTCGGCATCGCCAAGCACGCGGGCAGCGCGGTCGTGGTCGACGCCGGCTCGGCGTCGATGCGCGTGTGGGAGCCGCTCAAGGGCAAGCAGGGCGAAGACGGCGGCAACCTCGGCTGCGCCGTCGTGCTGCCGGCGGGCTCGGCGCTCGAAGAGCACCACGGCGACGTCGACTACCTCGTCGTCACGCCGGTTTCACCGGCGGGCAAGCTCGTGTACCACGTCGGCTCGTGGTGGGACCGCGCCGGCAAGGGACGTGACGCGGCGGCCTGGGGCCGCGAGGTCCAGGCGCTAGGCGCGCGCGTCGCCGCGCCGGTCAAGATCGAGATCGCGGCAACGTCGCCTAAACCCTAAACGCGCGCACCGAAAGCGGCCAGCGCACGGACCGCTTGTCGGCGTCGCCCCACGCCCGCTCGAGCCGCGGCCGCACGATCTCCAGCGGATCGGCGCCGTGCGCCTCGACGTACTTCGGAATCGGCGACCACGTGCCGAGGTAGCCGGCGAGCTCCGCGAGGCTCCACTCGACCTCGATCGCGAACCCGGGCGCCGCGAGCTCGGGGAACGGGAACACGAGGTCGCGATAGCCGGTTTCGACCAGCCTGCGCTCCGGCTCCCAGTAGCGGCCGAGCAGCGTCTCGTAGAGCTCGTGCACCGCCGCGTTCACCTCGGGCGTGATGTCCGTGATGCCGTAGCACCACACCGCCAGCGCGCCCCCCGGCCGCACCACGCGCCGCACCTCGGCGCAGAACTTGTCCCGATCGAACCAATGCAGCGCCTGGGCCGCGGTCAGCAGATCCGCAGATCCGGCGTCCACGCCCGTGGCCTCCGCCGAGCCGACCCGATACGCCACGTTGGCGGCGGCCTCCGCGTTCGCGATCTGCTTCGCGCTCGGATCGACGCCAATCACACGGGCGAAGTGCGCCGCCAGCGCCACCGCGGCCTGCCCGTTGCCGGCGCCGACGTCGACCGCCAGCTCGTGCCCGGGGGCCTGCGCCGCGACCCACGCGAACAGCTCGGGCGGGTAGCTCGGCCGGAACCGCGCGTAGGCGGACGCCTGACGCGAGAACAGATCCTTGAACGTCACCCGTGAAGCTTACTCCGGCCCATGGCAGGGCGGGCCGAGCCGAAGGGCGTCGAGGCCGATCCGGTACGAGCGTCCGGTCACCGCGACGCCGATGGCGGCGTGCGCACCGGTCGCGAGCACGTCGACGCACCGGGTGCTCCAGTCCGACCACAGCTCGAGCTCGTCGAGCGGAATCGCAGCGAGCAGGCTCTCCTGCTCGCAAAGCGTGTCGGTTCCGTAGAACGAAAGTGTGCCCATGGGCGGGGTCGCCGTCCCGCTGCGGACGTCGAAGTAGAGCCCCATCGCGACGCTGGTGTTGGTCGACTTCGAGAACCACACGTAAACCTGCGACGACGACGGGTTGGCCGAGGCGCAGGTCAGCGAGCAGCCGCCCGCCGACTCGAACTTCAGATAGCCGGCCCCCTGGGAGGCGCTCCCGCTCGTTACTTCCTCTAGGGTTCCCGCCGATCGGGTGCGGCAGGTGTCCCAGCCGAACCCCTGCGCCTGTTCGAACGAGCCGTCCAAATAGCGGCCGTCATACGCGAACGGCTCCGACGGGACGTAGTCGGGGGGAGCGACGGGCGGCGCGGACGGGCAGCCGCCGAGCAGGCCAACGGCACACAAGGCCAAGCTGCGTGACCCCCGCGTCATCCACCCCTTAAGTTCCCGAGCGACCTCCGCGCAGGTCAGCAAAGTTTGCGAAAAATCGTCGCTCGCGCGGCCGAAAACCGCCCGCCAAGCGTTTAGGTGTTACGGGATGACTCGTCCGTATTGGCTGGCCGTGCCTTGACGACCTCGGACCCGATGACCATGCTCGAACCCTGACCTTTGCCGATCGCGATCGCATCCCATTGACCGGATCGCCCGCGTGGTGGGCGCGGGGCGCGCACTCCCAGACGGTGTGGGCGCGGCTCACGCGCTCGCGGCGGCTGGTCACGTTCGAGCGCGAGGTGCTGACCACGCCCGACGACGACGACCTCGCGCTCGACCATGGCGCGGGGCCGACCGGCTCGCCACGGGTGCTCTTGCTACACGGGCTCGAGGGCAGCGCATACTCGTTGCACACCCAGGGGTTGGCGCTGCTGGTGGGGCGCGCGGGATGGCGGGCGAGCGTGCTCAACTTTCGTTCGTGCGCGCGCGATCCCGTCGACGTCCGCAAGCGGCTGCGCAACCGGCGACCGCGGCTCTATCATTCGGGCGAAACCGGCGATCTGGACTTCGTTGTGCGCACGCTCGTCGCCCGCGAGCCTGCCACGCCGCTCTATGCGATCGGGTTCTCGCTGGGCGGCAACGTGCTGCTCAAGTGGCTGGGCGAGGTCGGCGCGGCGAGCGGAATCCGCGCCGGCGTGACCATCTCCGTGCCCTACGATCTGGCGGCCGCGTCGCACTACCTCGAGCGGCCGGTGGGGCGCCTTTACGCCTACAACTTCATGTACCGGCTCAAGCCCAAGGCGCTGGACGTGCTCGCGCGCTTCCCGCGCGAAACCGCTCACCTCGATGCCGGCGCAATCCGCGCCGCGCGCACGTTCGGCGAGTTCGACGCGCGTGTCACCGCGCCGCTGCACGGGTTCACGAGCGCGGCCGACTACTACGCGCGCGCGAGCGCCCTCCCCTACCTCGCGCGCATCGCGGTGCCGAGCCTCTGCATCAGCAGCGAGGACGATCCGTTGATACCCACCGAGTCGGTGTTTCGCGCCCGCGACGCCGCCTCCCCGGCGGTGCGCTTCGCGGTGACGCCGTGGGGCGGCCACACCGGGTTCGTGGTCGGGCGCTGGCCTTGGCGACCGGAGTACTGGGCCGAGCAGCTCGCTATCAGGTGGCTCGCGGAGAACATCGCGTGAGCGGGAGGGTTGGGAACCACTCAGGGTTCCCGAGGACGGTGCAGCCGGGACATGACCACAAACAGGCCACCTGCCATCAGGAAGGCCGCCATCGCCGCCACCAGAGCCAGCGCGAGCGGTGAACCCACACGGCCCTGCAACCGGTCGGAGAGGCGGCCGATCGCCAGTGACGCGGGCGTGTTCCCACACAACGTGACGACCAGCAGGAAGTGCGCCTGCAGCGTGGTCGCGTACGCGCGCGGGGCGAGATCGTCGACCGCGGCCGCGATTGGCCCGTTGTAGACCGAGAACAGAAAGGCGGCCACCGCGGTCAGCGCGAGGAATGCCGGCAGCGATGGCGCCCACAGTGCCAGCAACCCCACCGGCACGCTGGCAAGGAACGACACCCCGACGACCAGCGCATGTCCGCCGCGGACCCGACGCGACGTCGCGTCGCCCGCGTAACCGCCCGCCAGCACGCCCCCCGCGCCACAGACGATGGCGCAGAGGCCCAGGTACGCGCCGGCCAGCGACGAATTCATGTGACGCTCGCGGACGAGCAGCGTTGGCATCCACGAGATGAGCGCGCCGGCGCCGAAGTTGGCGAGCGTGCCGCCCGCCAGGCACACGAGGAAACCCGCCGACAGCAAGTATCGGCGCGCAGGCAGCTGTGGCGGCGCAGAGATCTCGGCCGGCACGCGCATCCGCAGCGACAGCAACGCGAGCCCGAGCCCCGGGACGCCGGCGATCAGCAGCGCGCCGCGCCAGCCGAGGTACGGCGCCAGCACGCCGCCCGCCAGCAGGGCGAACGCGCCCCCGCCGGCGCCGCCGAGCGCCATCCCGAGGTTGAAGATGCCCATCGCGCGGCCCCGCCGATCGGACGGGGCATCCGCGCACAGAAGCGCGTTGGCGCTGGGACCGAACGCGCCCTCGCCAACCCCGACCAGCGCGCGCATCGCCAACAACACGGTGTAGCTCGGCGCCGCGGCCGAGCCGAGGGTGGCGAGGCTCCAGATCGCCAAGCCGCCGGCGATCACGACCCGCGGGCCGTAGCGGCGCACGATCGGGCCGCTGGCGACCGACGTCGCCGCGAACACGAGCAGGTTGGCGAACCCGAGCGCGCCGAGCGCGGTGTCGGAAAGCTGCAGGTCGCGCCCGACGAGCGGGAACAGCCCGTACATGATCTGGCGGTCGAAGTAGTTGACGAAGTTGATCACGGTCAAAAGCGGCAGCGGTGCGACCCCGCCTCGCTGGACGATCGGCAGAGCGGCCACGTCGGCGGCCGGCGCCGCGGCCGGCGCGCTCACGACGTCACCGCGCGTTCGTCCGCAACCTCGACCGCGAGCTTCTCCTCGCTGGCGGCGGGCGCCCGCAGCGGCGCCCGCACCAGCGAGATGCTGATCGAGACCCCGGCGCTGAAATACAGCGACATCCACGGGATCTCTTGCTTCCAATCGAGCCAGCGGCGGGTCACGATCCGGCGCTGGAACGCGTCGGCGACGCCCTCGGGCACCGAGAGGTAGTGCGCGCCGCGCGCTTGATCGCGGCGCCAGCGAAGCGCGTACATCGGCACGTCGACCGTGCACATGAACACGACGTAGGCGGCGTTCAGCACGATGGCGATGCCGATGAACCGCCGCCGTGCGCCCGCCGAGCGCGGGAACAGCGACACCAGCGCCAGCGTCATCAGCGACGCGGTTGCCGCCCACAGCGATTCCTCGATCACGCTGCCGAAGAAGTTGGTGGTCAGCGTCGTGTACCAGGAGAACGTCTCCGCCACGGCAATGGCCGGCAACAGCAGGCGGGCAACGATCGCGACCACGCGCGATCGTTCCTCCTTTGCCCATCGCGCCAGCAGCAACGTCCATTGCGCAACCAACGACAGCTCGGCGACCGTGGCGATGCTGCGCGCAATCGCGGCGCCCGAGATCCACGAGTCGTAGAGGCAGAACCGCTCGCCTTCGACGCGCGGGAACCAAGAGCGGAACGCGCACCCGAACACGAACATCGCGGACAACACAATCAGCCGGCGACGGAGAACGGCGTCCTCGCGATCGCGGCGCAGCACCTGGCGGGCGGCGGTCACCCACAGGGCGATGTTGACGATGCTGACCGCACAGAGGCTCGCCCACCAGACCATCACGCCCAGAGATTGGTTGGCCATCGCGTGTGCAACATCCCTGTCGCACGCCGGGCGCGCTGGGCCAAGAAATCAGATGGCGTCACAGCCCGCCGCAATCAACTGGCACCGGGCCGCCGCCTACATGACACCTGAACGTTTCGGAGTGAACAGAGCTTCGTTGCGGTGGGGTGTTACGGTCTGACTCAACAGGAGGCGCCAATGCAGAGCCAAGGTTTCTTCACGGAGCTCAAGGAACAACGCTGGGACGATCACCGCTTCTATCACCACAGCCGTATCAACCAGTCGCTGCACCTGGTGAGCGCGCTCAGCTTCCTGGTGACGTACGTGCTGCTGTTCACGCAGCCGGTGGCTGCCGCGCTGTTTGGCTGGATCTTCGCCATGTGCATCCGGCAGGTCGGCCACTTCGTATTCGAGCCCAAGGGCTACGACGAGGAGAATCAGGCCACCCACGCCTACAAGGAGCAGGTGAAGGTCGGCTACAACCTTCGGCGCAAGGTCATCCTGCACACGATCTGGGGGCTGTCGCCGCTGCTGCTGGTGTTCGCACCGTCGCTCGGCGGGTTGTTCACACCCCACACCGACCTGCAGAGCTTCCTCGCGAACCTGTCGCGGCTCTGGATCGCGCTGGCGGCCGGGGCGCTCCTGTTCCGCACCGTCCACCTGTTCTTCCTGCGCAGCGTTCAGACCGGGCTGGTGTGGTTCACCAAGATCCTCACCGACCCATTCCACGACATCATGCTGTACTGGAAGGCACCGCTGGCCCTGCTGCGGGGCGAGTGGATCGAGCCTCCCCACCAGCCCGCCTAACCCGGAGCATTTCGCGCAACACCTGCCGCCGGATGGCCCGATTGGTCAATGCCGCACTCGTCCACCAAAAGCCGTCCTGCTTCATGGCGCAGGCGGCGGCGACGAACCGATCGGCCACGGCGGCGAAGTCGGCGTCGGTGTAGTTGAGGCTGAAGATGAACCGGCCGGTGCCCACCCAGCTCAACGCCAGCCCCTCGGCGCGCAGGTAGAATTGCAGCATCCAGTTGTAGCGCGCGGGCTGGGTGTAGGAGACGGTCCAAATCGAGCCCAGGTTGTCGACCCGAGCGGGGAGCTCGGCCTCCAGCAGGCGGCGGTTGAGCGCCGCTGCGCGACCGTCCCAGACCTTGTCGAGGTCGCGGTACAGCGCCTGGATCTCGGGCGAGCGGATGCGGTCGAGGAACTCGCCCATCGCCGCCATCACATACGGGTGCGCGTTGAAGGTCCCGCGCGCGAAGCAGATGTCGGCGGGGCGGTCGTCGCGGAAGCGCTTCATGAGACGCTTGAGCCCGCACACCACGCCGACCGGCAGGCCGCCCCCCAGGGTCTTGCCGTAGGTGACCATGTCGGCGCGAACGCCGAAGTACTCCTGGGCGCCGCCGGGCGCCAGTCGGAAGCCGACGAACACCTCGTCGAAGATCAGCACGATGCCGCGCTCGGTGCAGACCTCGCGCAGCTGGCGCAGCCAGCGGCCGTACGCGTCGCGGTCGTACCGGGCGTGACGACCGCTGTCGAGCAGCGTCGAGTCGCTGGGCGCGTTCTGGTTGGGGTGCAGCGCCTGCAGTGGGTTGACCAGCACGCAGGCGATGTCATTTCGCGTCCGCAACACGTGCAGCGTGTCGTCGTCCATGTCCTTGAGCGTGTAGGTCTCGTGCGCGGGCACCGGGTTACCGACCCCGGGTTGCACGTCGCCCCACCAGCCGTGATAGGCGCCGCAGAACCGGACCAGGTGGGTGCGCCGGGTGTGGTAGCGGGCCAGCCGCACCGCCAGCATGACCGCCTCGGTGCCCGACATGTGAAACGACACCTCGTCGAGCCCCGACAGCTCGCGCAGGCGTTTCACGTTGGATGCCACCACCGGGTGGTACGCGCCCAGCACCGGGCCGAGCTCGCGAACGGCCTCGGCGCCGCGCGCGAGGCATTGCTTGTAGAAGTCGTATCCGAACACGTTGACGCCGTACGAGCCGGCGAGGTCGTAGGCAGAATTGCCATCGAGGTCGGTCACCGTCACCCCGGACGACGCGCGCACGAACGCGCCCGCATCGAGGTGGCTGCGGACGAAGCGGCTGTATTGGAACGGCACCCGGTACGCGGCCGTGAACTGCAGATCCGAGATGCCGTCCTCGACCTCGGCGGTGAGCTCGACCGTGCGCGCGAAACGCGAGCGGTAGAGGTCGGCGAGGCGCGCGAACCCGGCGCGGCGCTGCTCGATCACCGGCCCGGGCGCGCCGTCACTCGCGAACACGCGGTCCTCGCTGTACTCGTAGAATGGAACCAGCTTAGCGAACCGGCGCGCCATCCTCGAGTGCCCGCGCAGCGACGGATGTTTCGCCTTCGACAGGGCGATCCGCATCGCCAGCTTCGGCAGCAGCGTCCACGCCACCAGCGCCGCGAGCAGCAGGAATCCCAACTTCTCATTCATGGGCGGAGGTTCCTTTCTTGGCCATGACCGTCAAATCCGCGCTGCACAGCATCTTTCTTCGCGACGACGTCAACTTCCTGGTGACCAACCAGATGATCCCGCGCCGCCTGCTGACCCAGCTCGTGGGCCGGCTCGCGCGCATCGAGAACCGGTTGGTTTGCGCACTGTCGATCGGGGCGTGGAGGCTGTTCGCGTCGCCCGACCTGGGCGAGGCCACCAAGTCGCGGTTCGACAGCCTGCACGACTGTTTCATCCGCGAGCTGCGCCCGGGTGTGCGTCCCATCGACCCCGATCCGCGCGTGATGGTGAGCCCGTGCGACGCGATCGTCGGCGCGTGCGGCAACATCAAAGGCAACCAGCTGATTCAGGCGAAGGGGCTGACGTACACGCTCGAGGAATTGCTGGCCGATCCGGAGCTCGTCGAGCTCTACCGCGACGGCCGCTACGTCACGCTGCGGCTGACCTCCAGCATGTACCATCGCTTTCACGCACCCCACGACTGCCGCGTCGAGCAGGTTACCTACGTCTCCGGCGACACGTGGAACACGAACCCCAGCGCCCTCGAGCGCGTCGAGAAGTTGTTCTGCAAGAACGAGCGGGCGGTGGTGCGCACGCGGCTCCAGTCGACCGGGCAGCTGGTCACGCTGGTGCCGGTGGCGTCCATCCTGGTGGCGAGCATCCGGTTCCACTTCGTGGATGTGCTGCTGCATCTGCGGCACATCGGGCCCAACGTGATTCATTGCAGCGCCCCGTTTGGCAAGGGCCAGGAGATGGGGTGGTTCGAGCTCGGCTCTACCATCCTCGTGTTCGCACCCACGGGGCTGGCGCTGGCCGAGAATGTCCGGGCAGGCAGCGTCATCCGAATGGGTCAACCCCTCATGCGGCTCGGCTGAGCGCGAGGCGCGCCGGCGACGACGGCGCCACCGGAACCAGGTGAGCACGGAACAGGTCGTGGCCAGCGCGCAGCGTGCGGCCGAGGACGCTGGTCCGCGCCTGGTCGCGCGAGCAGGTGACCGCGCGCCGGCAGGCGTCGAGCAGGTTGTCGTCGATCGCGCCGTTGACCCCTTCGGTCACGAGATCGATGGGCCCCGGCGCCGGCACCGAAGCCACCGGCAGGCCGGACGCGAACGCCTCGAGGATGACGTTACCGAAGGTTTCGGTGCGGGAAGGGAACACGAAGCAATCGGCGCTGGCGTAGTGGGCGGCCAACTCGTCGCCATAACGGTAGCCGCGCCACACCACGTCGGGGAACCGGCGCTCGAGCTCGACTCGCTGTGGACCGTCGCCCACGACGACCTTGGTCCCCGGTAGCGGCAGCTCGAGAAACGCGTCCAGCGTCTTCTCGACCGCGACCCGCCCGACGTAAAGCCAGATCGGTCCGGGCAGCCGATCGTAAACCTCGTCCCGCCGCCGGTCCGGGTTGAAGGTGGTCGCATCCACGCCCCGCGGCCAATGCACGAGGTGGCGGGCGACGTTTTTGCTCCGGAGCTCCTCCAGCAACGACTTCGAGCTCACCAACGTGTGTTGCGCGCGCTCGTGAAACCAACGCACCAGCTGGTATCCCCAGGTGAGCGGCACCGGCAAGCGCGCGCTCAGGTATTCCGCGTAGCGGGTGTGAAAGCTGGTCGTGAATTGCAGCCCGCGCCGGCGCAGCCAGCCCACCGTCCAGAACCCGAGCGGGCCTTCGGTCGCGACGTGGATCGCGTCGGGCCAGAACGTCTCCAGCCGTTCTATCGCACGCCATGGATCGCACGCGATCCGGATCTCGGGGTACGACGGCAGCGGCACCGTGTGGTGGCCGTCGGGCGCGATCACCAGCACCTCGGTCCCTCCCGCCTCGAGGTACTTGCCCAGCCGCGACAACGTCATGACGACACCGTTGGTCTGCGGGTGCCACGCATCCGTTATCAGCGCCAAGCGCCGAGGAACGAACGTTGCCAATGATTGAGCATTGGCAACGTCAGCGGAACGAGGATCGAGTCCAAACCGCGTGTTCTCGAGTTTTGCGAGCATGGCCAACCGTACCGTGCATCCGCGATCGTCGAGTGACAGCCCGGTTGCCTCTCGACGACGACTTCGCATCGGCGCCGGATCGCCACCATCTCCGGGCGCCGAAACCACAATAACGCCGCAATGTCGCGCGGCCGGCACCTGTTCGACGTTTGCCGGTCACCGTTACGCTTTACCCTAACCGGGCATGAAGCGCCTCGCTCACATCTCGGATCTGCACATAGGCCGCAGCGCGGAGACCAACGCCAACGCGGCGCGCCTGTGCGCCGCGTTGCTGGAATCGGGCATCGACGCGGTCATCGCCACCGGCGACATCACCCATCGCGGCACTTGGGGCGAGCTGGTGTTGTTCCAGGAGATCTTCGCGTCTTTGATCGTGACCAACCGACTCACCGTCCTGCCCGGCAACCACGATTGTCTGGGTGACGACGTCTCCGGCGCGTTGATGAACGGGCCCCGCGTTCAGGTGGAGGGCCGACCAGGCGTCTACGTCGTGCGGGTGAACTCCACCGCGCCACACAACCGCTCGTGGTTGAACGGTCACGGAAGTCTCGACGAAAACGACCTCGAAGCCATCGACTCCGCGCTGGCCGCGGCGCCGAACGGCCACTTGGTCGTCACCGCGCTCCACCATCACGTGCTCCCGATGCCAGAGGATCACGCGATGGAGCGCCTGTCGTCGTGGCTAGGTTTCATCTACACCTCCGAGCTCGAGCGCGGCCGCGACCTGCTCGCGCGCATCCGCGGCCGCTGCGATCTCGTCCTCCACGGTCACCGCCACGCGCCGCGCGGCATGCGCCTCTATGGCAACGGCCGCCCGCTTCATCTGTTCAACGCCGGCTCGTCGACCGAGCTCGGCCGCGTGCGCGTGTTCGCGCACGACGGCGCGGGTCACCTGCTCGGCGGCCCGCTATGGCTGGACATCCCCGAGCCCTGGTACGCCGCCGAAGAGGCGCTCGGCGAAGACGCGGCCTTGGCCCTCGCCATCTGATCCTCGCCGAATCAAATTGGCCCGGGAATTCAGGGCGCGGCGAGATGAATCCGAACGACACCACGCTCACCGATGGACGCCAGGACGCCTTGACCGCCCGGATCCGAAGCCAGCGCTTCGATCGTCGATCCAGCGAACAGGGGCACCGCAGCCAGCGAGCGAACGGTCGCCCGATCCCGGTCGACGACCCAAAGCCCCTTGCCCCCGAGCCACAACCGTCCCGCCTGGTCGCGGCCGAGACGGGTGATCTTGCCGGAAGGCAGTTCGAAGGGCGAACGACCGAGCCGCGCCTCTCCCGAGTAGATGGCCAGGCCAGCGTCTGTCGCCAACAACAACTGATGACCCTCCCAAGTCAGCGCATCGAAAACGCGCCGCCGGGCGCGATGGCTGTCCAAGATCTCTACGCGTTCGATCGTGGCGGCGCGCGACGGCAGATCCGGCGTCAACCTCAGAAGTTGTCCCTGGACGGAGTCGTGCAGGATCCAGGGCGGCGCTGGTCCGGATAGCGGACGCAGTCCCCAACCCACGTCGATACCGACCTGGGCTGGAGGTCGAGCCGCATAGTGACCGACCGTCACCCAATGTCCCGCCGAGAAACGTTTGACGTCCCCGTACCAGACGTTCCAAAGGCTTGCGTCCGGTGTCACGAAGCTTGAAGCAACGCCGAGATCCGAGCGTTCGCGACCGAGAACGCGGGTGACACCTTTGTCCCGCTGGGCCGTCGTGCGGGTTCCGGGGCTGATCGCGCCAGCGTTGACGGTTGTAACTTCACCCTTCGGCCCGACCAGCACTTTCGTCTCGCTCCAGACGGTCTGAGGTGGCGAGAACGCCGGGTCGGCGGGATCGATGTCAACGGGCGGCGTCAGAACCGGCAGGCGCCAGCGGCCTCGCTCGAGTCGCCACACCACGTCATCGTCCTCTTCAATGAACAGGATCCCGTCGCCGGACGGCTCGATGCGACCGATCGACCGAGCACCGAGCTGGTCGGAGATCGCGAAGTGCTGCTCGGCTCCCGCACGAACGCGCACGTATCCGTCGACGCGGGTGGCGAGCAGTAGTTCCCGCCCGCCATCCAAGAGGTGAACCGCGCGCACCGACGGATATGAACCCACGGCGTCCGGGCGTCCCCACCGGTAGTGGATATCCAGGCTGTGAACCTTCTGCCAACTCCGCAGCCTGCGGTCGACGCGATAGACGTCACCGTACGAAAACACCACGACCTCGTCGCGAGCGGAATCCACCACCATGAGCGTGATCGGTCCCTTGGGCTGCCCAGGCGGCGGTGGACCACGCACCTCGACGCGGCCGAAACTTGCGAGGCGCTCGGATCTGGGAACGTCGACGCGGGTGATGTAGCCGTCGTTGAAGCCCATGTGCGCGATTCCGCCGTAAGCCCAGACCGCACCGTCCGGTAGCTCGACAAAACCATACACGCCCTCCCAGCCGTCGCTGTCTCGCCCATGGCCGGGCCCCGGGAGGTCGCGCTGCGTTCCCTTGTTCAGGTCCAGGACCCGGCACCAACCTCCAAACTCGCCGTGGTCAGCCCCCATCCAGAAGCGGCCCTTCGAGTCGAGAAACACCACCGACGGAGCTGCTTTCAGCCGATGAACGCGTCCACGGTCGAGGTCGTGAACCTCCGTCGCCGACGGCGATCTCCGGACCAGCGCGATCAGGGCGTCCGCGCTCTCTCGCTTCGACTTTCGACTACTGATCCAGGAAATCGAGCCCGGTAGGCGTGCGATTGCGACCGAGGACAACGTCGCTGGATCAACCCGGGCGACCACGCCGTCGGCGTAGCCGACGACCAGCCCGCCGGCCCCGTCCTGACCGAGAGCGGTCACGGGAACCGGTCCGAAACGCTCGCGGACCGGTGTCAGCGATTTCCCCGTGAACAAAAGCAGGTTGCCTGCTTCGGTCAGCGCCACGAAGTCCTCCCCGACACGGCGACTGTCCCTGAGCGCATTGCGGTCGTAGTGGTACTCGAAGCGCGCAACGAGTCCGGGCGCAACAATGGCTGTACCGATGGCCTCCGCGCCAACCGGACCTGCGGCAATCGAAGCCACCGGTACGGCGCGTCCGAGGGTGGGGCCCCATCCGACTGCGTGAAGACAACACGCGAGCGCCGCGTGACCCCCGTGCACCCCCGCTGCCCTCCCCCTCTACATACGGGGAATTACGACCGTTCGAGGTACGTGTAGCCGGCGAGGCCTTCTTCGTACATCCGTAGCATCGAGCGGGTCTCTTCCAGGGTCATGCGGTTGGCGCGCACGGCGAGCTCGGCGAAGCGGCGGACGCGCGCGACCAGGTCGTCGCGCGAGTAGCTGACGTACTTGAGCACGTCGGTGACGGTGTCGCCGGTGACCACGTGTTCGATCTGATAGCCGCCGCCCGCCGCCAGCGAGACGTGGACGGTGTTGGTGTTGCCGAACAGGTTATGAAGGTCGCCCAAGATCTCCTGGTAGGCGCCGATCAGGAAGATGCCGAGGTAGTAGTCCTGGCCGTTGAGCGGGTGCAGCTCCAGCACCGATTTGACGTCCCGGCGATCGATGAAGTGGTCGATCTTGCCGTCGGAGTCGCAGGTGATGTCGGCGAGCACGGCGCGCCGGGTGGGCTCGTCGCCGAGGCGGTGGATCGGCATGATCGGGAACAGCTGGTCGATGGCCCAGATGTCGGGCAGCGACTGGAACATCGAGAAGTTGCAGAAGTAGGTGTCCGACAGCGCGCGCTCCAACCCTTCGAGCTCCTCGGGCACCTCGCGCATCTCGCGGACGATCTTCAGGAGCTTCTGGCAGATCGCCCAGAAGATGTCCTCGGCCACCACCCGCTGCGACAGCGTCAGGTTGCCGAGATTGAAAAGCTGTAGCGCCTCTTCCTTGTACTCGAGCGCGTCGTGGTAACTCTCGAGCACGTTCTTGCGCGAGACCTCTTTGTAGGTTTCGAACAGGTTCTTGACCACGCGGGTCGTGTCCTTGCCCAGCTTGTCGGGCGCCTTGCCGACGTCGAACTCGCCCACGCCCAGGATGTCGACCACCAGCATCGAGTGGTGGGCGACCACCGCCCGTCCCGACTCGGTGACGATGGTCGGGTGCGGCACACCGCCCTGGTCGCAGATCTCCTGCAGCGAGAACACGATGTCGTTGGCGTATTCCTGCGTCGTGTAATTCATCGACGACGCGAAGTTGGTCTGTGACCCGTCGTAGTCGACGCCCAGACCGCCGCCCGCGTCGAAGTACTTGAGCGGCGCGCCCATCTGGCAGACCTCGACGAAGAACCGCCCCGCCTCGCGCAGCGCGTTCTTGACCGCCCGGATCGCCGAGATCTGGCTGCCCAGGTGAAAGTGGAGGAGCTCGAAGCAGTTCAGGAGGTCGTTCTGGCGCAGAAAATTGATGGCCTCGACCACCTCGCGCGTGGACAGCCCGAACTTGGAGCGGTCGCCGCCCGACGCCTCCCAGCGCCCCGATCCCTTGGCCGCCAGCTTGACCCGGATGCCGATCCGCGGCCGAACCCCGATCTTCTTGGCGGTGTCGGCGATCAGCGCGAGCTCCGAGAATTTCTCGACCACGATCAACACCGTGCGCCCGAGCTTCGACGCCATGAGAGCGGTCTCGATGTATTCCTCGTCCTTGTAGCCGTTGCAGACGACCAGCGCTTCCTCGTCGTCGAGCATGGCCATCACGGCCAGCAGCTCGGGCTTGGACCCGGCCTCGAGGCCGTAGTGGTAGGGACGCCCGAACTGGACGATCTCCTCGACCACGTAGCGGTGCTGGTTGACCTTGATCGGGTAGACGCCCTTGTACGCGCCCTTGTAGTCGTACTCGGCGATCGCGTTCTTGAAGGTCTCGTTGAGCTCGACGATGCGGCTCTTGAGCACGTCGGAGAACCGGATCAGAAGCGGCAGCCCGATGCCGCGGCGGTTCACCTCGTCGACCAGCTCCTTGAGGTCGATGCGCGCGCCCTCGGCTCCCGACGGGTGCGCCTGCGCGTTACCGGCGTCGTTGATCGAAAAGTAGTTGTTGCCCCAGTACTTGACCCCATAGGTCTCAGCGGAATCCGCGACCGTCCACTTTCGGGGGATCCCGACGGCACTGCTCATGTATGGGCCCTACGTTGAACAAATTCGCGCCGGCACGCCAGGGAAAAAGCGTCGCGGGCCCCGCCTAAAACTTCAACGAGAAGCCGCCCATGCCGTAGATGAAGTGGTCCTTGGTGAACAGCGCGCTGTTGTAACGGTCCTGGAACGCCTCGCGGGGCTTGTACGACAGCTGATCCGCGAACGGCAGGCCCTCGAGCTGGAAGAACACGGAGGTGAACCGGTCGATGGCGGCGGCGATCTCGAGGCCGAAGTAGAGGCGCTTGCCGCTGAACCGGGTCTGGGTCGGGTCGCTGCCCCCGAACAGGGCCGGCCACACCGTCATGTCGTGGCAGAACGGGTCGGGGTCGACGCCGTTCGACTCCTGGGTCGCGGTCGGGCAGAACTTGTCGGACCAGATCGACCCGCGCATCGTCCCCGATACGGTCGCCACGCTGCTGAACGCCAGCGACGCGATCGCGGTCAGATCCGCGAAGTAGGTGTCCCGGCCGTTGACGCCGGTGCCGCCGCCGAGGTTGATGCGGGTGCCGAGCGCCAGCGGCCCCGCCTCCACCAGCTGCCAGCGGGCGTGGACCGACATGTTGTAGATGTCGAAGAAGGTCTGGAACTCGATGCCGAGGTCGAGGCCCATCGGCTTGAGGTTGAACGCGCCCACCGTCAGCCGCGCGGTGAAGTAGTACGGGTAGCCGAGCCCGAAGTCCGCGGTGACCCCGCCCACCGGATTGACCTTGGCGCCGAACGACGACATCCCCTGCTTGCGCTTTTGAACCTGCTCCGGCGTCGGGCCACTCGGCAGCGGCTTGAGGTCGACCGAGTAGAGCTTCTCGCGCCCGCCCTCGATCTTGATGGTCTCCTTGTGATCGAAGTAGCCCTTGGCGCGTAGCTCGATGAGGTGGTCGCCGCTGCCGACCGCGTCGCGCTGGACCGGGGTCTTACCGATGAGCTCGCCGTCGATGCGGACGTCGGCGCCCTCGGGCGACGACAGGATGCGGACCGCGCCGGTCGCCGCTAGGTCCGCCACCATGTTGACGACCTGATTCTCGATCAGCACGACCTCGCGCTTGAAGTCGGTGAAGCCGTCCTTGTGGACGACGATGTAGTGCTTGCCGGGGTCGAGGTCGTTGCGGTCGATGGGCGCGCGGCCCAGGCTCGAACCATCGACGAACACCTCGGCGTTGGGGACCGCCGACTGTACCTTGAGTGTCGCGCGCGGGCGGTCGGGGGGCGCCACCTCCATCCGGAAGCTGACGATCGCGTTTTCGCCGGCCGCGACGCGCACCGTCTGCTCGATGGGCTTGAAGCGCGGCTTGCGGCCGCCGACGATGTGCTCGCCCGGCTTAATCTGCTGCACCGTGATGGGCGCCTTGCCCTTGGGCTCGCCGTCGACGTACACCTCGACGTCGGGCTCGTTCGAGATGATGCGCAGGCTGGAGTTGCTGGCGGCCGCGCCGAACGTGGCCGTCACCTTGACCTGCTGGCCGCCCGGGACGTTGACGGTCTGGCGCCAGGGCGCGAGGCCTTCCTTGCGCACCTCCACCACGTGTTCGCCCGCGGCGATGGCGTTGATGATCGCGGGCGCCGCGTCGCGCTTCTGGCCGTCGACGTAGACGTCGCCACCCGCGTCCGAGCTGACGATCAGCGTGCCGGCGGGCGCCTCCGCGCGCTCGAGCGTGACGTCGCGCGTGCGCCGCTCACCCTCGCCAAGCTCGATCCAGTCGCTGAACGGCTTGAAGGCGGTCTTCTTGACCTCGACCTGGTGGCGGCCCGCGGGCAGCTCGAACGTGTTGGGGACGGTGCCCTTGTTGGCGCCGTCGATGAACACCTCCGCGCCCGCGCTCTCGCCGCTCGCGCGCAGATCGAGGCTGGCGTTGCGCGGCGCACGCTCGAGCGTCACGGTGATGGTCTGGCTCTTCTTCGCGTCGATGACCTGCTCGCTGGGCTTGAAGCCGGCGAGCTCGACGACCAACTTCACCTGCCCCTTCGGCACCTTGATCGTCACCGGCGTGTAGCCGGCGATGCCATAGTTCTTGGGCGGCGTGCTGTCGGATGCCCAGTACACGCTCGCCTGCTGCGGCGAGCTGTCGATCTTCAGCTTGTAGCGCCCCTTGACCGGCGGGCGTGGCTGCTGCGTTTGCGCAAAGGCGTCATTCCCGCCGAGGATCGACAGGGCGCCGAGGAGCGCGACCGACAGGGATGCCACGGCCAGCGAAGTGCGGGTCATGCGCGAGGGACCTCCAGACGGGTGAGAACCGAACGATCTTCGAGAACTGCGCTTCGGCAGGGTACAACAAGTCGGCGGGCGCCTCAAAGAGCGCGCCTCCGATTCGTGGGGCGCGCCGTCACCTAAACCGGCAGGACCGGGCGACGGCGCGCGTACCCGGTCACGGTCTTGGCTTCGGCGGCGGCCAGCCGGCGAACCAGCTCGGCGCGCAGGTCGTCGCCCGAGACCACGGCGTCGACGTGGAGGTTGGACGCGAGCTTCAGCAGATCGATGTCGGCGCGGTACTGCTGGCGCAGCGTCTCGACGTACGCCGCCCGCTCCGCCTCCGGCTTTTCGGCGATCTTGTTCGCGAACACGGCGTTGACCGCGGCCTCGGCGCCCATCACCGCGATCATCGCCTGCGGCAGCGCGATGGTGACGTCGGGGTCGAACGCCGGACCACACATGGCGTACAGGCCCGCGCCGTAAGCCTTGCGCAGCACGACGCAGATCTTGGGCACCGCGGCGTCGGCCATCGCCGAGATCATCTTGGCGCCGTGGCGGATGATGCCCTGGCGCTCGACCGCCTTGCCGATCATGAACCCGGGCACGTCGGCGAGAAAAACCAGCGGCAGCCCGAACGCGTCACAGAGCCAGATGAAGCGCGCCGCCTTGTCGGCCGAGTCGACGAACAGGACGCCCCCTTTCCACTTGGGCTGGCTGGCCACGATACCCACCGCGCGGCCGCCGAGACGCGCGAACCCGGTGACGAGCTCGCGCGCGAACAGCTTCTTGAGCTCGAAGAAGCTGCCCTCGTCGCAGAGCGCGTCGATGACGCCGGCCACGTCGAACGCCTGGTTCTGGTTCTCGGGGACGACCTCGTCGATGCGTCGGGCGCCCGCCTTGGGTAGATGCGCTTCGATCAGCGCCGGCGTCTCGCCGGCGCGCTGGGGCAGGTACGCGAGGTACGCGCGCGCGGCGGCCAGGCACTCTTTTTCGTCCTTGGCCAGCAGGTCGCCGCAGCCCGAGACCTCGCAGTGCATGCGCGCGCCGCCCATCTCCTCCAGCGTCACCTTCTCGCCGATCACCATCTCGGCCATGCGCGGCGAGCCGAGGTACATCGACGCGTTCTTGTCGACCATGAACACCACGTCGCAGAACGCCGGGATGTAGGCGCCGCCGGCGGCCGACGGTCCGAACAGGAGGCAGATCTGCGGGATCGATCCCGACAGCCGAACCTGGTTCGCGAAGATGCGTCCCGCGTGCCGCCGCCCCGGGAACATGTCCAGCTGATCGGTGATGCGCGCGCCCGCCGAATCGACCAGATAGAACAGCGGCAATCGCAGCCGTCCCGCGGTCTCCTGGATGCGGATGATCTTCTCGACCGTGCGCGCGCCCCACGAGCCCGCCTTGACGGTCGAGTCGTTGGCCATGATGGCGACCGGCCGCCCATGCACGCGACCGATGCCGGTGACGACGCCGTCGGCGGGGAGATCACCGGCGATCGCGTTGGCGAGGAGCCCGTCCTCGACAAAGCCCTTGCCGTCGCCGTCGTCCGGGTCGCACAAGAGCGCAATGCGTTCGCGACAGAACAACTTGCCGGCCGCGGCGTTGGCGTCGTGATACTTGGGCGCTCCGCCCTTTCGCGCCTTGTCGGCCAGCGCTTTGAAGTCGTCGCTGCGTGACACGGTTACTCGCCTTTGAACACCGGGGGCCGCTTCTCGGCGAACGCCGCGAGCCCCTCGTTGCGATCGTCGCTGGCCAGGATCTCCTCGTAGCAGGCCGCCTCCAGCGCCAGCCCATCCGCGAGCGGCAGATCGAGGCCGCCGTCGATGGCGCGCTTGGCGGCGGCGACCGCGAGCGGCCCCGCGGCCGCGATCTCGGTCGCGACCCGCAGCGCCGCGTCGGCCAGCGCACCCGCCGGCGCCACCTCGGTCACGATCCCGAGCAGGTAGGCGCGCGCGGCCTGGACGCGGCGCCCGGTCAGGATGAGCTCCTTGGCGGCGGCGACGCTCGCCACCCGCGCGAGCCGCTGCGTCCCGCCCGCGCCCGGGATGATCCCGAGCCTGACCTCGGTGAGGCCCATCTGCGCCGTGTCCGCGGCGATCCGCAGGTCGCAGGCCAGCGCCAGCTCGAAGCCGCCGCCGAACGCGGCGCCGTTGATCGCCGCGATCACCGGGCGTGGAAACACCGCCACCGCATTCATGAGGTTGTTGAGCTCGTCGAGGAACGCCCACGTTTCGTCCAGCGTCATCGCGCGCCGCTCTTTCAGATCGGCCCCGGCCGAAAATGCCTTGTCCCCGGCGCCAGTCACCACCACGGCGCGCACGTCCTTGTCCTCGGCCAACGCCGCAAATGTCTCTGCGAGCTGGGCGACCAGACCCTTGGACAGGGCGTTGGCCGCGTCGGGCCGGTTCAGGGTCACGAGCGCGACCGCGTCGCGCCGATCGACGAGCACGAGAGGTGCCGCGCCGCCGACCGAGGGTTCCATCGCTCCTTGACGGTATCAGAAAAAGCGCCTGGGCACGCGCGCCCGTCGCCGCGAACCGGCTCGCGTGCGGCCTCGGGTCAGCGCGGCGAGCGCGAGCGACGCGATCGCGAGCGCGCCCAGCACCGAGCTATTCGAGCCCGGCTGGCGCGCCGAGCCCTGCTCGCGCGGCGAGCCCGGCTGGCGCGGGGAGCCCGCGGCGAGGCTGCAGCCGCTACCGCCGTCGACGACGCGCACGGACCGCGGCGTGCTCTGATTGCCGGCGCGATCGACGGCGACGATCTGGATCTCGAAATCGAGCTCCTCCTGGTCGTCTGTGTTGCCGTCTATCCACACCAGAACCATCTCGCCCGGGGTATTCCCCACCACCACCGGTGCCTGGGGCACCGTCACGGGCGGCGAGCTGCCCGAGGTGATCGCCAAGTTGAACCCCATCTCATTGGACGCGGTCATGTCGTCGGTTGCGGCGACGGCCACCCGGATGACCCCGAGATCATCACAGCTCGAAGCGGATCCGCCGCAACCGCTCACGCCTCGCCCGCGCTTGACCTCCACGATCGAGACCTCGGTCAAGCTGGGGCGCGAGTGATCGGTCACGAGCAGCGCAGGGTCGATCTCGAGCGGGGGCGGCGCAGGGAACGAACAAGCCTCGACCGCGAGCGGCCTAAGCCACACGACGGCGAGCACGATCAGCGCAGCGACGCGCACGAGTCGAAAACCTCCGCCGCTTTCTGGCGGGCTGAGACTACGGCTGCTTGTGGAACGCGCGGCCCGCGCGGGCACCCGCGTTGGTCACGGCGTCGGCGCTGGCCGGGGCCGGACTCTGCAGCTGCGCCGCGTCCCCGCCGCACTCGACCGGCACCTGTTGGTTCGCGAGCGCGGTGCAGTCGAAGGTCTTGAACGCCATGGTGCAAGCGGCGATGAACTGGTTGAGCATCATCTCCTCGGTCGCGTTGGCGGGTTTGTCGCCGCACGAGCCGTCGTCGGTGCAACAGCCTTGCTGGAATAACATTGTACATTCGGCGCGCTCGGCGCTCGTGATGAGCCCGCACACCACGACACGGTCGCAGGTGGCCGCGCCGGTCTTCGAACAGAACGACCCCTTGGTCAGCGGGTCGCTGCTGCCGCAACTAAGCGAGGCGACGCCGGATGCGAACAGAACGCCGACAGCCAACACGACCCTCGAAACCTTCGCGGACGACGTATTTTTCATGGCCGCCACTATGCGGGAATGTGCCCGCCCGGACAAGCGCCGGCTCGCGTGGGAACGGTCACGCCACGCCGGTCACGTTACCGGGCCGGTCTGGCCACCTTGGCCACCGCCTTGGGCGCGCGCGCGGGCGCCGACGGCGGCGCGGTAGTACTTCGACGGGACCTCGTGGCCGACGACGGTCGACGCGAGACGAGCGGCGTCGACGAGGCGGTCGAGATCGATGCCGGTGCGGACGCCCATGCCTTCCAGCATGTAGACGACGTCTTCGGTGGCGACGTTGCCCGAGGCGCCCGGCGCGTACGGACAGCCGCCGAGACCGCCCAGCGCCGCGTCGACGGTGGTGATGCCCATCTCGACCGCGACCAGAATGTTGGCGAGCGCGGTGCCGCGGGTGTCGTGGAAGTGCACGGCGACCTCGGGCGACGGGATCTCGGCGAGCACGCGGCCGAGCACGTCGCGCACCTGGCGCGGATTGGCGACGCCGATCGTGTCGCCGAGCGAGATCTGGTAACAGCCGAGGGCCCTGAGCTCGCGCGACAGCTCGACCGCCTTCGCGGGGTCGACCGCACCCTCGTACGGGCAACCGTAGACGGTCGACACATACGCGCGCACCCGCAGCCCGGCGGCCAGTGCGGGCGGAACCGTGTCGCGGAATGCGGCCAGCGTCTCGGCGATCGTCTTGTTGATGTTCTTCTTGTTGTGGGTCTCTGAGGCCGACATGAACACGGCGACCTCCTTCATGCCGGCCGTGATCGCCGCCTCCAGACCCTGGCGGTTGGGAACCAGCGCCGAGTACACCAGCCCCGGCTTGCGCGCGATCCGCCGCGACACCTCGCTGCCGTCCGCCAGCTGCGGGATCCACTTCGGGTTGACGAAGCTCGTGATCTCGATGGCGCGCAGCCCGGTCTCCGACAGCGCGTCGATGAGGCGCACCTTGTCGTCGGTGGGGACCATGCGCGACTCGTTCTGGAGCCCATCGCGCGGTCCCACCTCATATAGCGTGACGTCAGGCGGGAGGTGCTCGAACACCGATCTTCATTTTACCATGCGTGTCAGGCGGCCCTGTCAGCGTCCCGATTAAGGCTTCGGTCGCATTAAATCGAAGCGGTCGCGGGTGCGGGTGTAGCTCGCGCCGGCCAGACGTCCGACGGCGTCCAGCTTGCCGAGGTCGACGCGGCCGCTCTCGCCCAACACGGCATCGTCGACGTGCCAGAGCAGGATCTCGGCGACGATCATGGCGGTGCCGTCCCCCGGGCGGCCGACCTCGACGATGCGCTCGAGCTTGCACTCCATCGCGACCGGCGACTCGGCGATTCGCGGGACCGCCACCCTCTCGGAGGCAACTTTGGTCAGGCCCGCCTCGGCGATCTCGTCGACACCGTAGGGGAAGGAGTGCGACGTGATGTTCATCTTCTCGGCGAGCGCGTCGGTGACGACGTGAATCACCAGCTCACCGACGCGCTCGAGGTTGGCCCACGTGTCCTTCTTGCGGCCGTTGCCGTGGCGAGACACGCAGATGAGGCAGGTCGGCGGGTCCGCCGACACGCCGGTGAAGAACGAGAACGGCGCCAGGTTGGTGCTGCCGTCGTCGTTCAGCGTCGACACCCACGCGATTGGGCGCGGCAGGATGGTCGCGATCTGCCAGTAGTAAACGCCGGCGGGCGACAGCGTCGCAGGATCGACCTTCACCCGAGCAGCCTACCGCAAAGCGCGTCGGTCACGGCATCGAGCGTGTCGACGACGGCGTCCGCGGGTGACAGATCGTAGCCGACGAAGTTGCCCGCCTTCACCGCGATCACCCGCAGTCCGGCGGCGCGCGCCGCCAGGATGCCGGGGGTCGCGTCCTCGATCGCGAGCGAGCGCGACGGCCGCGCGCCCAGCAACGAGAGCCCCTGGACGTACGGGTCGGGCGCGGGCTTGCCCCGCAGGTAGTCCTCCGCGGCGACGACCGCGGCAAAGAAATGCCGGACGCCGATCCCGGCCAGCGCGTCCTCGGCTTCGGTGCGGCTGGCGCCGGTCACGACCGCCAGCTTGCAGCGTTCCGCCAGCCGACTGACCAGCGCCACCGCCCCGGGCAGCACCCGGAAGCCGCTTCGTTCCAGGAGCGCCTGCTTCTCGTAGACCGCCGCGGCGATCAGCTCGTGCATCCCGACGTGCAGGTCATGGTTGCGCGTAATCGTGGTGTGGATCTCGTTCCAGGAGTGGCCGACGATGAACAGCCGCTCCTCTTCGGTCAGCTCCACCCCGTAGCGCCGCGCGGCGAGCACCACCGACTCGACGTTCTCGCGCTCGCTGTCGACCAGCGTGCCGTCGAGGTCGAACAACACGGCCTCGGGCAGCTTGGGGTCGCTCACGTCGGGCTTTTACCGCGACTGCCCCGTCCCGGTCACGTCATTCAGAACCCTGGTAAATTAGCGTCTGCCGTGACCATCCGGACCAAGATCTGGCTCATCGCCGTGTCGGTGGCGGTCGCGGTCGGCGTCGCGTCGTGGGGCCGGATGTTCCTAACCCGCAACCGCATCATCAAGGACGCCCAGGACAGCGCGGAAGAGCTCGCGAAGGACATCGTCGAGGATCTGAAGAGTGTCCCCACCGACGCGGACGATCGCGACCTCGAGGAAAAGCTACTCGGCAACCTCAACCGCCACGGCCGCATCGTGCGCCTCGACCTCTATGTCTATCGCGAGGCCTACACGCCCTCGAGCCGCATCGTCGCGCCCCGCGGTGACCGCCCGGAGATCACGCGGTTCGCGCCGTTCGCGCGGCAGCAGCTCCTGGCCTTCAGGCAGCAGCCCGCGGGTGAGGCGCAGGCGCCCATCGAGCTGCCGGTCGACCTGCCCGGGCCGTGGAAGGCCACGCTGGTGATGAAGTGGACGCTGGGGCCGGTCGAGTCGATGCTGAAGACCGAGGAGCGGATCTCGATCACCTTCGCGATCTTGCTGCTCGTGGTGCTGACCCTGGTATCCGGTTTGATCACACAACGCATGATCGGTAGGCCGCTCGAAGCGCTGGCGGGAGCGATGCGCGACGTCGGAGGCGGCGACCTGTCGCGCCGGATCCCGGTCGCGGCCGTCGACGAGATAGGCCGGCTGTCGCGCGGGTTCAACCAGATGTTGGAACGACTGTCGCAGGCCGACGCTCAGATCCGCGCGTTCAACCAACGGCTGGCGGCGGAGATCGAAAAGGCGACCCACGACCTATCCGAGAAGAACATCACGCTCGCCCAGCTCAACCGGCTGCTCAACGACATGCGCCTCGACAACGCCTCCAAGGTGCGGCTCGCCACCCTCGGCCAGCTGGCCGCGCAGCTGGCGCACGAGATCGGCACGCCGCTGTCGTCGGTGTCGGGGCACGTGCAGCTGGCGCTCTTGCAGAATGACCTCGAGCCCGCGCTACGCGACCGCCTCGAGGTGTCGGCGCGAGAGATCGAGCGCATCAGCAAGATCGTGCGCGACTACCTCGATTCGACTAGGCCGCTCGAGCCCGAGCGGCGCGAGACCGCGCTGCCCACCCTGCTGGAGGAGGCGGTCGGCATCGTGCAAGGCGTGGACCCGGGCAAGCGCGGCGCGATCAGCTGGTCCTCGGATCCGGCGCTCGGCACCGTGGTCACCGACGCCGGGCTGCTGCGCCAGATCGTCGTCAACCTGCTTTCGAACGCGCTCGACGCGGTCGACGCGTCGGGCAAGGTGTCGGTCGAGGCGCACCCGGTCGGCGATGACGTGCTCATCACCGTCACCGACACCGGCCACGGCATCGCGGCCGACGACCTGCGCCGGATCTTCGAGCCGTTCTATACGACCAAGGGCCGCGGCAAGGGCACCGGCCTCGGCCTCGCGATCTGCCGCCAGCTGACCGCCGCGCTGGGCGGCGCGATCTCGGTCGAGAGCCAGCCCGGCAAGGGGTCGACGTTCTTCATCCGCATCCCGCGCCAGGGTCCGCCGGCCGCCGCCGGTCTCGACGCGCGCGCGCCACGCGCCGCCGGAGGCCAGATATGAGCACCCCTAAATCGGGGACCTCGGGAGGGTCCCCGTCCCCCCCCGCGGCCGACTTCGCCGGGCAAACCTCGGCTTCGTCCGCGCGATCCACCCGAATTCTGGTCGCCGAGGACGATCGCGTCGCGCGCGATCTGTTGTGCGAGATCCTGCGCGGTGAAGGTTACGAGGTCGACGCGGTCGATGACGGCGCGGGCGCCGTCGAGCGCGCGCAAGATGGGCGCTACGACCTGGTCGTGTCCGACATCCGCATGGAGCGATCAGGCGGCCTCGAGGTTCTCGAGGCGTTCACCAAGCGCGCGCCCGGTACGCCCGTCATCTTGATCACCGCCTTCGGCGACGTCGCGGGGGCGATGGAGGCGATCCAGCGCGGCGCGTACGACTACGTCTCCAAGCCGTTCAACATCGAAGAGCTGCGGTTGACCGTCGGGCGGGCGCTCGAGCGCCGGCGGCTTGTCGCGGAGCAGAAGGCGACGCCCAGCGAGACCAAGACCCACCTGCAGGACATCGTGGGCAAGAGCGCGGTCATGCTCGAGGTCTACAAGCTGGTGGCGCGCGTCGCGGCCACGACCGCGACCGTGCTGGTCGAGGGCGAGTCCGGCACCGGCAAGGAGTTGGTCGCGCGCGCGATCCACACCCACTCGCCGCGCGCGGGCGCGCCGTTCGTGCCGGTCAATTGCACCGCGCTCACCGAGTCGCTACTGGAATCGGAGCTGTTCGGGCACGCGCGCGGCGCGTTCACGGGCGCGGTCGCGACCAAGCGCGGCCTGTTCGAGGCCTCGAACGGCGGCACCATGTTCCTCGACGAGATCGGCGACATGGGCCCCAAGATGCAAGCGCAGCTCCTGCGGACATTGCAAGACGGGGAAGTCCGGCCCGTCGGCGGCAGCGACTCGATCCGCGTCGACGTGCGGCTCGTGTGCGCGACCAACAAGGACCTCGACGAAGAGGTCAAAGCCGGACGTTTTCGCGAGGACCTCTACTTCCGCATCAACGTCGTCACCATCCAGCTGCCGCCGCTGCGCGACCGCGGCGAGGACGTTCCTATCCTCGTCGCGCACTTTTTGGCCAAGCTCGCGCGACGCGAGCGCCGCGAGACCGCCGCGCTGTCGCCCGAGGCGCTCAAGCTGCTGACGACGTACAGCTGGCCGGGCAACGTGCGCGAGCTCGAGAACGCGATTGAGCGCGCGGTCGCGGTTGCGAAGGGCGGCGTCGTGCTGCCCTCGGACCTGCCGCCCGAGATCAGCGGTGGCGGCGGCCCCTTCACCCCGCAGCCGCAACTGACCGCCGCCGCGCGCAACGAAGCCGGCCTACTCGCCGACCGCCCCACCCTCGCCGAGCTCGAACGCCGCTACATCCAGCTCGTGCTCGCCGAGTGCGGCGGCAACAAGAAGAAGGCCGCCGAGAAGTTGGGTATCGACCGCCGCACGCTGTACCGCGCGCTCGAACGCGGCGAGGACACGGGCGAGACCGACAGCGACGAGGCCTGACCCGCGTTGGAGCTGCGTCTCGACCGGGTCACCAAGCAGCACCAGGCCAGCGTGGGCGTCGACGCGGTCGATCTCACGTTCCCGTCGGGGAAGACGACGGCGCTGCTCGGGCCCTCGGGCTGCGGCAAGTCCACCGTGCTGCGGCTGCTGGTCGGTCTCACGACTCCCGATGCGGGCACCGTCGTCGTCGACGGCAAGCCGCTCGGCGAGCACGACATCGGCACGCTGCGGCGCCGCATCGGCTACGTCATCCAGGATGGTGGCCTGTTCCCCCACCTGTCGGCGCGCGACAACGTCACGCTGATGGCTCGTCAAACCGGCTGGGACGACGCCCGCGTGGACGCGCGCGTCGCCGAGCTGGTCGCCCTCACCCGCTTCCCTGACGACGGCCTCGCCCGCCGGCCCACCGAGCTCTCGGGCGGCCAGATTCAGCGCGTCGCGATCATGCGGGCGCTGTTTCTCGATCCGGAAATCCTGCTGCTCGACGAGCCGCTCGGCGCCCTCGATCCGCTGGTGCGCGGCGAGCTGCGCGACGATCTCCGCCGTATCTTCCGGTCGTTCGGCAAGACCGTCGTGATCGTGACGCACGACGTGGGCGAGGCGACGTTCCTGGCCGATTTCGTCGTGCTGATGCGCGCCGGCCGCGTCGTCCAGCAGGGCACGCTGGCGACCCTGACCGCCACCCCCGCCGACGCGTTCGTGGCCGCCTTCCTGAACACGGGCTCCCGCCTCAAGACCTAGGATTTTCCCGACGATGTCGGTTCCAGATGGGCGAGTCGATCAGCGAGGTGCAAGCGCTGCTGAGCGTCGACGCGGGCAGGATTCCGGCCGGCGTGGTGGCGTTCTTCCCCCGCGACCTGGAAGCGCCGGCGCGGCGCGCGCGCGCCATCATGGCGACCATCGTGCACATCACCGCCTTCGCGCTCGCCCTGTCAGGCACCGCGCGGCCGCTGGTCGCGTTGCTCGCGCTCGCGGGCGTCGCGCTAAGCATCGGCGCGTTCCAGACCAAGCCCGACGACGAAGAGCCGCCGTCCAAGCGCCCCACCCTGGTGCTGACCTCGACCGGCATGATCCTGCGCGACGCGGGCGGCCTGCGGACGTGGTGCTACGAGGACCTCCTGCACGTAAGCCCGTTCGTCCACGAGCTGACGCTCGGGCTGCTCGTCATCGGCAAGGACGGCAAGCGCGAGTTCCTGGACACCGCGTCGTTCGAGCGCGGTGAAAAGGTGCGCGACCTGCTCAAAGGTCGCATCCGCAGGCCGACCGCCGAACCGGCTGTCACTTAGTTCGGGACCCTGGGAGGGTCCCGCGCCCCCCGCGACGAGCTCGCACGAGCAAGCTCGTGCTCCCTCACGCGATCTAGTTCGGGACCCTGGGAGGGTCCCGCGCCCCCCGCGACGAGCTCGCACGGGCGCGGGGTCCCCACGCGGGTCTGCCCGCGTGGGGTGCAGCTATGCCCGCGCTCCCTCACGCGACTAGTACCTGGCCACAGTGAATTCGATCGATTGGAGCTGAGGCAGATCGGCCGCGGACACCATCAGTTTGATGGAGCGGGGTTGGCGGGGAACGCGGCTGATCAGGCCGCGTCGTTCCAGACCGAGAATCATGTCGTGGACGGTGGGCGGGGTGACTCTGAAGAATCGTTGAAAGTCTGCCTCGGCCGGCGGTTGTCTGTTTGAAAGTCTGCCTCGGCCGGCGGTTGTCTGTTGAGAAGGGTGTACGTGTGAATGAACGCCAGGTACTGCCCCTGTTTTTCTGTGAATGACGGCGACGATTTGCTGGACATGGGATCCGCGATTTGATCAAAGATCCCCATGAATATACGCCATCGAGTGACACTGACCTCGGACGAGCGCGAGCAACTTCAGAACTTGGTGAAGGGCGGCAAGGGGGCAGTTCGCAGGATCAAGCGAGCTCAGATCTTGCTGGCCGCTGATGCCAAATCCACCGACCAAGCGATCGCCGTCAACGTCGTTGTCGGCACGTCCACCGTCTACAGAACCAAACAACGGTTCGTCGAGGAGGGCTTGGAGCAGGCTCTCAGCGAATCGCCGCGGCCAGGCGCTCCTCGGAAGCTCGACGCCAGTGAGGAAAGTCTTCTGATCGCGGTAGCCTGCTCAAAACCACCATCCGGGCGGGCCAAGTGGACCATGCGCCTGCTGGCCGACGAAATCGTGCGGCTCACGGCTCACGACAGCGTCTCTGACGAGACAGTTCGTCGACGGCTCGCCGAAATGCCGCTGAAGCCCTGGCAGGAGAAGATGTGGTGTATCCCCGAGATCAACGGTGAGTATGTGGCTCGGATGGAAGATGTCCTCGAACTCTATGCGGAGCCACCGGATCCCCGGCGACCGGTGGTCTGTTTCGATGAGACGCCGAGGCAGCTGATCGGCGAAGAGCGCGTGCCGATCCCTGCGGAACCAGGCAAACCCAGGCGAGTCGACTACGAGTACGTCCGAAACGGCACCGCCAACGTCTTCATGTTCATCGACGCAAACCGTCCGTGGCGGCGCGCCAAGGTCACCGACCAACGTACTTGCATCGACTTCGCCGAATGCATGCGGGATCTGGTCGACGTCCACTACCCGGAAGCTGAACGAATCCGGGTGGTACTCGACAATCTGTCGGCGCACTCGGCGGGGGCGCTCTATCAAGCCTTCGCTCCCGACGAGGCACGGCGGATTCTCAACCGCCTTGAGTTTCACTTCACGCCGAAGCACGGCAGCTGGCTCAACATGGTCGAGATCGAAATCGGCGTGATGGTCCGCCAGTGCCTCGATCGGCGCATACCCGACAAGAAAACCCTCATCGCAGAGGTCGCACGTTGGGAGCGCCGGCGAAACGCCGAGGGCGCAAAGATCAACTGGCTATTCACCGTTGACCGGGCTCGCCAGAAACT
>WNGA01001642.1_pt1 | contig 34750 bp, 36 predicted proteins | sample 5400061 | NCBI WGS metagenome assembly WNGA01 (sample SAMN13153366, study PRJNA577476) | soil metagenome | isolation source: 100 cm soil or saprolite under grassland replicate 2 | place: USA:California | collected 2016-06-15
AGCTGCGTCGGATCACCCGGATAGTAGATGTTCTGGGTGAAGTTGAAGGGCTGGCCCGACTGCCACTCGTACGTACCGTTGAGCTGCCAGCCGCCGACGAAGGCATCGAGGAGACGGTTCATATCCTTGCCGATCCGCCGCCCGCGGCCCAACGGCGGCCGGTAGCTTGCCGCCACAGTGTATCGGTTGGGGCGGTCATCGGGCGAGATGCGGGCCTCAACTTGTGGATCGGACGCGTTCAGGTAGCTGAGCTTCTCGCGCAGGTGCGAGCGGGTATACGTAGCGTTGAGCGTCAGATCACGCGAGAAGCGCTTGCTGGCCTGTAGCTGGAGCGCCTTGTACTGATTCGTGCCGTTGTACTCCTGCACCCACACGTTGGTGAACTGCGGGAACGGCAGGAGTAACTGCGCGCGAGAAAGCGTCTGCGACGTGTTGAATGAACTCGACGCCAGCGCGGGGATGTTGTTGAAGAGGCCGCGGAATGGGTTCGTGACGTTGGTTGTAGTAGAGAGGAAGGTATTCGCGGCGTCCGCCGAGCTCGGGTCGGTGCCGAGGTACTGACGCGGGACGAAGTTGATGTTGCGGTTGACCGCCAGATTGTAGCCGTGCGACCACACGTAGTTAGCCTCGATGACGAACTGACCGGGCAGTTCGCGCTGGACGCCCGCGATCATGCGGGTGAACTTCGCGTTCAAGCGGTTGCCGGGAATGATCGGGCCGTCTGAAGCTCCGATGTCCTGGCCCAAGCGGGCTAGCAATCCGAGGCTCGAGCCCGGGGCGTCAGACAGACCCTGGTCGTTCGTCGGTACGAAAGATGTCGAGGCCGAGAAGCCGTACTGGATGGGCGTCTCGATGCGGAACGGCGCCATGAAGATGCCGATGCCGCCGCGCAGCACCGTCTTCTCGTTGATCTGATAGGCCACGCCGAAGCGCGGTTGAATGTTGCGCTGGTCGGCATCCCAGGTGGCGCGACGTTCGGCGCTTGCGTAGATCGGCCCACCCACCACGCGGAATTGCTCGGGCGTGAGTACGAAGGCCGATGGGTTGGCGTTGTAAGCCGTCGTATATGCCGCGCGCGCGGCTGCTTCGATGGGGCTCGGCGCGCTGCGGTCGAATCCGTTGACGATGCGGTTGAAGCGTTCGGTTGTGCCCAGCTCCCGTTCGTAGCGCAGGCCAAGGTTCAGCGTGAGCTTCGGCGTGGCGCGGAAGTCGTCATGGAAAAAGAAGCCGTGATACACCGACTGCACTGAGTAATTCGTCCCGCTCGTGTCGATGAGGCTGTTGGAGTTGGCGACAGGGTAGCCCAGCAGAAATGCCGCCACGTCGCGCCCGTACGCCTGGCGATTGGTTTCGGCGTTAGCCGTCGTCACAGTGCCCGAGGTGGTCGATGTGGCCCGGGTCACATATGTGCCGTCGAAGAAGAAGCGGCCGCCCTGGTAACCATTGCTGGCGAAGTTCTCGCGCAACACGCGCAGATCGTAACCGAAGTGGGTCGTGTGGTTCCCGAATATGTGGGTCACGCTCGGCTGTGCTGAGAAAGTGTAGAACGGACGAAGCAATCCCTCGTTGTAATCGGATCGGTTCGAGCCGAGCGTCGAACGAATTGGGCGCTGGGCATCATACGTGAAGATGTCGAAGCGCGGCAGGTAACTATAGCCGCGGGTGGCGGCGACGTACGCCGAGCTGAAGCCGAGAGCCGCCAGATCGAAAGTCTGACCGGGACGGCGCTCCTGCGCGAAGCGGTTGAGGCTCGTCTTGAAGTCGAAGATCGTGCTGCTCGAGAGTGTCGCCGTGTACCCGATGTTGCCGCCGTCATTGGTGCGGTACTCGAAGCCGAGCGTGGGGTTTACACCATTGACTGTGCCTGCCCAATTGTAACGATTCTCAGGATTGAAGCTGTGATAGTAGTTGGCGTAGACGCGGTGCTGCGCGCTGATCTGATGGTCGATCCGCGCGAGCCAGCCGCGATAGTTCGAGTTGCGGACGGCGGCTGAGTAGTAATTGGCCGTGAGCCCCGCGCCGGAGACGTTCGGCAACGGAAAAAAATTGATGATCTTAACGGCCGTCGGGTTGAGCATCGAGCTCGCTATGATGTTGTTGTTGAATGCGGTACGCGTGACCGTGCAGTTTGACGGCGTATGGCAGCCGGACGTCGGATCGTAAATGCGGATCGGAATCGTCTGGTTGAGCAACTCAGAGAAGTCGCCGGTGCGCATCTTCGCCGTCGGGACGGTAAAGAACTGCGCGTCGCCGCCCTCGCTATTCTTCAGGCGTTCGTAGGAGAAAAGGAAGAACGTTTTATTGCGCCCGTTGTAAAGCTTGGGAATATAGACAGGGCCATTCACGACGCCGCCGACACGGTGATAAGTGCGCTCGGGCCGATCCTGGCCGGCTAAGTTCGCGAAGAATGCATTGGCGGTGCGGCTGCGATCTCGATTGAAATACCAGAGCGCCCCGTGGAGGTCGTTGCCGCCACTCTTGATGGCGACGTTAACGTTCGCGCTGGCAGAGTAGCCCTGCTGCGCGTCGAACTGGTTGGTCTGGACCTTGAACTCCTGCACGGCCTCGGCCGGCGGCGAGAAGCCGACACCGCCATCGAATGCATAGTTGGGCGAGCCGTCAAGCGTGACGTTGTTGGCGCCGGTGCCACCGTTGGCGCGGAAGGCTGCCAGGTTACCGTTAGAAGTTGGACTCCCGCCCACGCCCGGATTTCCCGTGAAGACTATACCTGGCGCGAGAGTGGCGAGTTGATAGGCTGTGCCGTCCGTGAGGGGCAACTCGCTGATCTGCTGCCTCGTGATAACGCTTCCGGTGCTGACGGATCCCGTTTCCAGAGCAGGCGTCGAAATAACTGTAACCGTTTCCGCGACGCTACCGGTTTGCAGCTGCGCGTCGATCGTCAGTTTGGCGGCGACGCCGAGTTGGATTTGCGGGCGCGACTCAACCTTGAACCCCTGCTTCGTCACCAGCAGTTGATACTTTCCGGGATTCAATACCGGAAAATCATAACTGCCTTCGTCGTTCGTGGTGGCCGTCGCCTCGACATTCGTCTCGACGTTCCGAACAGTTACTGTCGCACCCGCCACCACCGCGCCGTTTGGATCGGTGACCTTGCCGGTAATCGAGCCGCGAAACTCCTGACCAAACGCGAACGCAAATGTAAACAGCAACAGCAGCGGAGCACCGCCCAGCGAGCTGAAAATATTGTGATTCATTGATGAGCCCTTTCCTGCAACTGCGAATAAGCCGCATCCGCCTCCGACGAATTAACGTGAAGCGCCGCCGCTTGACTGAACTAGTGTTAACTCGCCATCGGTTATCCCTAACTCCTGGCTTCGTTCGAAGTGGTCAGACCACCTGTCAACCTGGCCGCATCTTTTATCACGGCGCACCAACGAACGTCAAGCCAATCTACCGAAAAAGTATTCATGCTCTCAAGCCTCTTGTGATTAAATGAAAATGGGCTAAGATGCGATTGTTTGCGAGAGCCGCCGTTTTTGTAAGTGACGAAGACATGATCTCGCAGGGAGAGAGATGGGTAGAGACGGTTCAATAGAGCTGCGAAGTTTTCAGGTGGTCAGACCAGAGAAGAATGGTCTGATGGCCGAACAAGTCGTGATTCAGGTTCGCGCTATGATTCGCGAAGGTGAGTTGAGACCTGGCGATCGCTTGCCGCCGGAAAGAGAGTTATCGAAACGGCTTGGGATTAGCAGAGCCAGCTTGCGTCATGGACTAAGGTTCCTTGCGGCGATGGGCGTGTTGACTTCGCGACACGGCTCGGGCACCTACATAGCCGATGGCCCACCGGCGCTCGACAGCGAACCGCTACGTATGCTGGCTGAGTTGCATCGCTTTACGCCCAATGAAATGTTCGAGGCCCGTAAGCTACTCGAAGTTGGTCTTGCGGGTCTTGCTGCCCGCAACGCCGGCGACGAGCACCTTGCAGTCATGTCAGAGGAAGTGGCCGAGATGTATGCGACACTGGATGACCCGCAGGAATACCTCGTACATGACATTCGCTTTCATCGAGCGATCGCAGCCGCAAGTGGCAATCAGATTCTCGCGGCGTTGATGAACATGGTGTCAACGGCAATGTATGAAAGCCGAAAAGCAACCGTAGAGCGAGCTACCGATTTGAAAGAATCTGCTGAGTTTCATCGCAAGATCTATCGCTTAATTCGAGCCGGCAAATCGGAAGAAGCGCGCTTCGCAATGAACGAACATTTGGAACTTGCCCAACGTGCCTTTGAGACGGAAGAACTATCGATTACCACTGTCCCCAAAAATGGGAAACCGTCCCCGGCGACTCGCCGGAAGCGCCGATCGCGATCCGCCAGGGCCACATAAACTGCTCATGCGTTCATTTCCGGCTCGCTTCTAATCCGCTGCCACCTTGATCGAAACCGGGCTGAACAGTAACCACGCCGAATTGACGATCTTCGACTTCGCGATGCGCCGCCATCATCCAGACGAAATTAATCGGGTGGCCGGGCACTGACACATTCGGATGAAAACCCTTGGGCATGATCACGGCATCGCCATCACGCACGACGGAAATGAATTCCGGTTCATCCGGGTTCGTGTATACGAACTGCACGCCAAACGAAGGCGCCGGCATGTCGTAATAAACGTAAAGCTCTTCGAGGATCGCGGCGTGTTCGTGCGGCGGCCAACTGGTCCAGTGACCAGGTTCGGAAGTGGTAAAACCCGCGAGAATTCGTCCCGCTTCTACATTTTTTCCGAGCGTGATATTTACAGTGCGCGAATTTGAAACCCCTCCGGTCTTAAATCTAAGCGAGCTATCCTTCTCGACGTCGGCATAACGCACGACCTGCAACGGATATTTGTTTTCGACTTCGGCGGAGCATTCAACCAGATCGACTGAACTCTCGGTCGTGATTTCTACTTCAGTATCGCGCGGCAAATAGATTGAATCGTAACGATCGATCTGGTTCGTTTGTCCGTCGGCTTTGACTGTGCATTCACCGGAGAGACAGATGAGTCCCGACTCGAGCTTGCCGGTCGAGAAGGTTACGCTCGGCACCTCACGATCAAGAATGATGCGTCCATAGACCAGATGTTTCATCGAGCTGTTCTCTGGTGTAATCGAGATGTTCCGTCCTTTGCGGGAATTCGTATGGCGGAAAATGAGTTGATCGTTTGTCTCTTTCATTTGTGTGCTCATGATTGTGCCTCTGCTCTTCTTGGGCCTTGCCTTACGGTCGGGCGATTGGGTGTTTGTCGATAGGATACTTCACTTTCCGATGGTCAAGAAGCCATCTCTTGATTTCGTTCTACAAACGCTTGCGACAGTTATCAACTCCGATGCAATTAGATTAACCTAAGGGCGAGCAAGGCAGACGAGGGAGATCAAACGAGTTCGCGCGCAAGGAGTAATTACCCATGCTTATATTTAGCCAATCATCTCGTTCTTGTTGCCACCTTCTCATTGGGTTCAGTCATTAACCGAATTGTTCCTGAAGGGAGAGACACTAAGGTTCACGTTGTCCATTTAAAAACGGCGTGGTGATTTCAGCGAATTCGTGGATTGCGAATCGTTCAAACGAGACAAAAGGGTAAGGAGTCACAACGCAACACCGTCCCCCAAACGTCCCCCAACGGTACGCAAATCAGGCAATGCATGCATGGTATGCAGCGCATGCACGTTGATTTTTCCTAGGCGGTTTTGTAAGTTGTGAAAATAAAGGAGCGGTAATTTTGATTCCCAAGCTGAAAGTTGCGAGTTCGATCCTCGTCGCCCGCTCCATTTTCCTCAGTAAATTCTCAGACTCAATTTTCAAAAGTTAGAAAAACCTTCGAACCGTCCGCAAATTCTCTCTGTGCCGAGCAGCCCCGAGACAGCAGTCAATTTCGTCAAAGTATTATTGGCCCTCATGATCTTTCTCCTTTGTGATCGCCATCCGAATCATTGAAACACTCTCCCTGCACCAACGTCGCCGTCAAAGCTGCGTCCACCGACGACAAGCACTCTTCCGTCAGGCAGCAGGGCGGCTGTCTGACCGCTGCGGCTCATGGCCATACTCTCGGCGGCAGTCCATGTGTCGGAATTGAGATCGTAGAGTTCGGCGGTTTGCGCAGTAGCAAGACACATCGGAGGGACTGTGCGGATTTTCGGCAGATCTGTCATTAGAGCCGAAAAATTTCTTGAGGCGACGTTGAATGAGGTGCAAAACGTCGGAAGGGTGCTACAATTCGAGGCCCCTAAACAAAGCCTGCTCATGGCCTCAACGGAGATTTTGGTGATGCCGCCTTCGCCACATGAAGTGACAAGGCTTCTGATTGATTGGAATAACGGCGACCGCTCCGCACTAGACAAGCTGATGCCGCTGATCTATGAGGAATTGCGGCGTTTGGCCCACTACTACCTGAGCCGTGAGCGCGGGAACCACACGCTGCAAACGACCGCATTGGTGAACGAAGCCTACCTGCGTCTCGTCGATCAAAAACAAGCTCACTGGAAAGACCGTGTTCACTTTTTTGCAGTAGCCGCAAATGTCATACGTCATATTCTTATAGACTACGCGCGGCAACATAATAGAGCGAAGCGTGGAGGGCTTGCGCAGTTAGTATCTCTGGACGAGGCTGCCGTAATGTCGCCTGAGCGCGCGCTCTCTCTCTTGACCCTCAATAAAGCAATGAACGAGTTGGCTAAAATCGACGCGCGACGGAGTAGAGTAGTGGAGTTGCGATATTTCGGCGGATTGAGTGTTGAGGAGACGGCCGAAGTCCTGAAGGTGACGCCCACAACTGTTAGCCGCGACTGGCGCTGGGCCAAAGCGTGGCTCTATAAAGCCGTGACAGGTGACGCCTCATCATAAAAGCTGTTTCGTGATCCGGCACTCATCAATGATGAAATTGAAGCGCGCACAAATGGTCGAAGAGATATTCCAATCTGCTTTGGATCACGGGCCGGCCGAGCGAGCCGCGTACCTGGATGAAGTATGCGCTGACGACACCGAATTGCGGCATGAGGTTGAAGCTCTCATAACGTCTTACGAGCGCGCGGGAAGTTTTATGGATCGTCCGGCCATGGAAGTGGACGCGCACGTCTTGGCCGGCGAGCGGCCGATATTGCCGGCAGGGAAGGTGATTGGCTCGTACAAGATCGCCCGGCTGCTGGGAGCAGGCGGAATGGGTGAAGTGTATCTGGCCGAAGACAGAAGGCTCGGTCGTCATGTCGCGCTGAAGATATTGCCCGATCGTTTAGTCCGAGACGAGGAGCGCGTGCGCCGCTTCCAGCAGGAGGCGCGCGCCGCCTCCGCTCTGAATCACCCAAACATCCTTACGATTTACGAGATCGGACAACTGGACTCCATGCACTTCATTGCCACTGAGTTCATAGAAGGCATGACGCTCAGAGATCACATGCGGCGCGGCACACTCAGCTTCGGCGAGGCGCTTGAGATCGGCACGCAGGTTGGCTCGGCGCTCTCGGCAGCCCATAAAGAAGGGATCGTTCACCGTGACGTCAAGCCGGATAACATAATGGTGCGGCCCGATGGTTACGTGAAGGTTTTGGACTTCGGACTCGTTAAGCTCACTGAAAGGCAAGCGTCTTTAACGGGCGGGTCTGCGGCTACAAGGCTTATGGTTAAGACCGGTGCGGGGCTTGTGATGGGGACGCCTTACTACATGTCGCCTGAGCAGGCGCGCGGTCTAACGGTTGATGCGCGCACCGACATATGGAGCATGGGAGTCGTGCTCTATGAGATGGTCACGGGACGCTCGCCGTTCGCGGGCAAGACCCCAAGTGATGTTATCGCTTCAATACTAAAAACAGAGCCGCCGCTACTTGCGCACTACGCCGGAGACACTCCCGCGGAGTTGCAACGCATTGTCTCGAAAGCGCTGCGCAAAGATAGAGAGCAACGATACCAGACGATCAAAGACATGCTGCTTGACCTCAAGACGCTGAAGCAACGGCTGGAGTTCGTAGCAGAGGCGGAACGTTCCCAACCTCCCGAGATTACCCGCCCTCTCGCCGCGGAGGACAGCATTGCAAGCGGCGAACATCGTCAAACAGTGCCAACCGCGGAACGCCAGCCTCGCAGGCTGAGCTTGATGATCGCTTTAGCAATTCTCGTCCTCACGGCTGTAGGCCTCGTCTACTACTTCTATTTTACGAGACCGAGAGGGGCTATTGATTCGATTGCGGTCTTGCCGTTTGTCAACGAGAGCGGGAATGCTGATGTGGAGTATTTGTCAGACGGGATCACTGAATCGCTCATCAACAGCTTGTCGCAAGTGCCAAGTTTGAATGTCAAAGCGCGTTCCTCAGTGTTTCGTTACAAGGGCAAGGATGTTTCGCCGCAAACCGTAGGCAAAGAATTGGGCGTGCAAGCGGTTTTGAACGGGCGAGTCGTTCAGCACGGCGACGATTTGACGCTTTATTTGTCGCTCGTTAATGCGACGACTGAAAACCAGCTTTGGGGTAAGCAATACAATCGAAAATTGACCAATCTCGTCACCTTGCAAACGGAGATTGCCCGGGATGTCTCCGACAACCTGAAACCCAAGTTAACCCACGCGGACCAGCAGAAGTTGACCAAAAGTTATACGGCAAACCCGGAAGCCTATCGCCTCTATTTGCAGGGACGTTACTTCTGGAATCGGCGTACGGAAAAAGACATCCGCAAAAGCATCGATTATTTCAACCAGGCAGTCGCGCTCGATCCCAACTACGCGCTGGCGTATACAGGCATCGCCGACGCCCATTCCAATTTGAGCATGGGCTTCAATTTTGCTCCCATGCGGCCTGCGCTAGGACTTCCGAAAGCAAAAGAGGCGGCCCTCAGAGCTCTGGAGATTGACAACACGCTTGCAGAGGCTCATGTCTCGCTCGCCGTAGTCAAAGAACGATGGGATTGGGATTTCGCTGCGGCTGAAAGGGAATACAAACGCGCCATCGAATTAAATCCCGATTACGCGACCGCGCATCACCGCTACGCAGTATTTTTAAGCGCAATGGGACGTTTCGATGAATCCATTGCCGAACAAGACCGCGCCCGACAACTTGACCCGCTTTCGTTAGTAATTGCGGTCGATTCGGCTCGCCCCTTTAGCCTTTCAGGCCGTTATGACCGCGCGGTCGAAATATTACGGAAGGTACTTGAGATCGATCCGAACTTTATGCGCGCTCACCATCTCCTGGCAGTCAATTACAGTTGGATGGGTAAATACGAAGAAGCTATCTCAGAGATCCAAAAAGCGTTTGAATTAGTCGGCGGTCAATTTAGAGAAGACGGAACGAAAAGAATTGATGACACTCTCGCTACCATCTACGCCCGTGCTGGTCGAAAAAGCGACGCCCTAAAAATAGTTGCTGAGATGGATGAGCAGGAGAAACAAGGCATTTACACTTATGCTAACACCCGCGCCGCCGTCTATTCTCAACTCGGCGACCGGGAGCAGGCGTTCAAGTGGCTCGAAAAGGCATACGCGGAACGGTCGCCGGCAATGGCTGAACTCAAAGTAGCGCACGTGTTCGACAAAATCCGTGATGACCCGCGCTTCGCAGATCTGGTACGGCGCGTCGGATTGCCGCATTGATTTGGTCAGAATAAGCTCTGTCCCAAACGCAAGCTTAAGTCAGGCTTTAATGCTGGCTTTCGTGATGCCTAAAAACAGATCGCAAAAGCCTGAGGTTCAAATTTGCTGGAACTCTGCCGGAATGCGCCTGTCGTGCATCCATCTTAGCAGCGTAGAGACTTCTCTAGCCGCTAAGGTTAATTTTCGCGCCGTAAAAACGCATCACGCGTTATACGCGGTGCCAGTTCGCGGATTGACTCGGTAGGGGTTTTCGCAATTAGATGATTTGCCATGTAAGGGGTTCCGAATGTCGCGATGCGTCGCGCACCAAATAACACGGTCGCAAACGCCACCCCTCAGGAGAAACCATCCCGCAAACGTCCCGCAGCAATACGCAAATCAGGCACTGCATGCACAGTATGCGTTGCATGCACGTTGATTTTTTCTGAGCGGTTTTTGTAAGTCTTGAAAATAAAGAGCATCTAAGACAAATTCCCAAGCTGAAAGTTGCGAGTTCGAGCCTCGTCGCCCGCTCCATTTTCCTCAGTAAATTATCAGACTCAATTTTCAAAAGTTAGAAAAACTTTAGAACTGTCCCGCAAAACGTCCCGCAAATTCTCTCCGCGTGAATGTCAGACTCTAGAAGTGACACTCCCCAATGCTTTCCCGCAGACTTTAACTTAGAGTGAGATCCTACGCAGTAAATCGCCTCGTGATATCGAGTGTCTCCCCGACTGGACTCCGTACCTAAGTACAGGGTGTACAGTAGTCTTGCATGTCCATCTCAGACATTTGCGTGTGGTCCATGTGATTGCCATGTATCGATGAGCTTGTATCCCGCGCACGATCTGGATAAAGAGCCTTCACGTTTTGCATCAGGCAGCAATCGGAGCTATGGTCCTACTCGTAATCACTACACTCATCGCCCTGGTACAACAAGCCTCAGCAGTTTTTGACAAGACGATAGGAGAATCCCTGTCTCCGTCTGTTTTAAGCGAGGTGCTTACAAAGACTGGTTACGGCGGAGCATGGTTCCTGCAAGTGGTAACAGCCTTCGCTCTGATGATTATCCTTTTACTGCTAGGCCTTGGTCTGAAGGGCGCTCCCGCCAAAGAACATACAGCGATTTGGTGGGCCGCTCTGTTAATAGGAGTCGTCTTGGTGATAGCTCCAAGTTGGACTGGTCATGCGGCTGCCGCCATTAAAGATTTTCGCTTAGCCGTCGTTACTGATTGGCTACATCTTGTCGCTGGTGCATTCTGGGTGGGCGGCCTCTTTCATCTCGCACTTATCACGCGACCCATCTTGCGGGGACTAGATCGAACCAAACGAGCCGGTGTGCTTCATCAAATCGTCAGGCTGTTTACTAGAGTCGCCATACCGACGGTGGTCCTACTTGTATTCGCGGGTTTATACAACACGTGGGTTCATGTCGATAGTTTTGGAGCACTTTGGTTCACTGCATACGGAAGAACTCTTCTGCTCAAGCTTCTGCTTGTAGTGCTCATGCTTGTTCTCGGTGGGATAAACAACTTTCATTTCGGCACAAAAGCTGCGCGCTTGTCTGAATCACAAGAAGGCGAAGAGGTAAGCCAAGAGCATAGCAAACTGGAAACCGGTTTCTCCCGTTCCGTCATATTGGAAGCTGCGCTCGGAGTTGCGGTGTTGCTGGTAACAGCGATTCTTGTCTTCCAGACACCCGCCCGCAGTCATCCCATAATGACTTCCAGCAAAGCCGAATCGACTTTAGTTCAGAAAAGGAAATGAAGATTTATGAAAACGAAATACTTGATTTTGATTATTGTTATCGTTGGCGCTGCTGTGGCGGCGTTGATTGTGAAGCAGAGAAGTCGCGTCAATGAGCGCGAGCCGCATTCTTCCGTCGCGGAGAAACAGGTTACGCCGCAACCAGACACTGCGACGGTTCGGGTACCGACTCATTACGAGCAGCCCCCCAGCCTCAGCAGTCTTGGGCCAACGCTGTCGCCAGATAAATTCATTGGTATGACGCGAGCTGCCTACCAGGCAGCCCAAGAAATTCCGCAGACCATCGCCCAAATGCCTTGTTACTGCCATTGTGATCGGAGCCTCGGACACAAGAGTCTGCACAGTTGCTTTGAGGACGATCATGCTGCTCACTGTGCCGTGTGTGCAGGAGAAGCGCTAATGGCTTACAAGCTTCAAAAAGAACAGAAACTTTCTGTTGCGCAGATTCGCGAGCGGATTATTGCAGAGTATCAAACGCAATGAGTACTTCAGAATTGGAGACCTTGATGATCCGGCGAAACGGAAGACCTATGGAGTCTTATTAGCATTTGCTTTTTTATTGGGCTTTCCCATGTTCATGTTTCCCATATTCATGTTCGCGTGTTCCTTGGCATTCATGTTTCCGTGGACATTAGCGTTTGCGTTCGCGTTGTTCGTGTTCGCCGTGGTTGTGTTGGCGTTGGCGGGAGTCGCAGCCGTGTTTGCGTTGGCGGCAGTATTTGAGTTGTTAGCCGTCGTGCAACCTGCCCAAAAAGCTGTTGCCGTAAGCAAGAGACAAAAGCTAAGGTTCGTCGCATGGAAGTCCCTCCTGTGTGCAAAAGATACAACGGGATATCAAGGTCGCAGGGGAATGGGTGGCGCCAGTGGTCACCTGAATTTCTGGTCACCCGATGCGAGCGGTTATACCAACGATTCTCTCATCGGTTCACTCGTAATCGCCTTTTCAGTGCTGGTCCCGATGATGCCGGGCAAAGCTCACCATATGATGATGATGCAGCCTGGCCCGGATCTGCCGCGCGGCTGGACTTACAACCCTTCCACTTGGCAACAGCGTGCTCCTATCATTGCGCTCGCCTTTGTCGGGTTCTTCTGCGCACGTTATCTCGCCGCATTTCAGTTAGGTTACATCAATCGAGTGTGGGATCCGTTCTTCGTTGACGACACCAGACGCGTGCTTCAATCCGATGTCTCGCGCGCATGGCCCATCTCCGACGCGGGACTGGGCGCGCTCTCTTACATGCTGGAGGGGCTATCAGGCTTTATGGGCGGCGTGCAGCGTTGGCGCACCATGCCGTGGATGGTCGCAATGTTCGGGTTTCTGGTAGTTCCGTTGGGGGTCACGAGCATTGTCCTGGTCATTCTGCAGCCGCTAATGGTTGGCGCATGGTGCACGCTGTGTCTGATCACGGCGATTGCGATGCTCATCATGGTTCCACTGGCAGTGGATGAAGTAGTCGCAATGTTTCAGTTTCTGGCTCAGGCGCACCGGGAAGGCAAGCCGATGTGGCGCACGTTCTGGATTGGCGGCACGCTTGATGATCGCGGCGAGGACAAGCGAACACCGCGTTTGACAGCGCCAGTTGCGCGGGCCCTTCCGGCTATGACTTGGGGTGTGAATATTCCATGGACTTTGCTTGTTAGCTCAGCGGTCGGAATCTGGCTGATGTTTGCCCCGTCTGTATTTGCTACTCAAGGTCGAGCGGCGGACAGCGATCACTTGGTGGGCGCTTTGGTCGTTACCTTTGCGGTTATCGCCATGGCTGAGGTAACCCGTGCCGCGCGTTTGATCAATATTCTATTCGGCGCATGGATAATTCTCGCGCCCTGGCTGCTATCAGGCTCGACGACACCCGCCGGTTGGATTGACGTGATCGCTGGTGCGGCCCTAATAGTTTTGAGCATGCCACGTGGGCAGATAAAGGAACGCTATGGAGGCTGGGATGCTTACATCATTTAAGCGGTAAGCCATATCGAATTGATAAGCATCAACGTCCAATTAAATTCATTTGAGATGCAGTCTATGGAAAAGATAGCGGAGGGTATATGCCAAACAGAAGCGCGCAAAGCATCGTGGCGATAGTTTCGATCATCGCCGGGGCCATCCTGGTCTTATGGGTTCTGACGATGTGGATGATGCCCTCGATGATGGGCGGCATGATGGGCGGAATGATGGGTTCGATGAGTGGATGCATGGGCGTCTGCACCTTCGGCCCGTTGTTACTAGCGGCGGTGCTGATTGCTCTTGGCGTCGTTTTACTGCGCAAAAGCAGTTGATCGTGAAATGAAGAATGTTTTTCAGTTTCAAGAAGAGATCGTAGGCGTCTTTGATGGACGAGGACCGTCGCACTGGTGATTACCGGTGTCGCGTTGCTTTCATGGCAGCAGAAGTAATACAGCCGAGGAAACCGATTTCAGAGGGAGTCACGATGAGTCAACGAAAGTTGTGACTATCTTTTCCAAGCCCAAAGATGGGGCAATAACAATAGTGAATAGCCGGCGACAACATAAAGCCCCTGATGCGTCCAGAGACCATAGATCACGGGTAAAACACTTAGGTTATAGATAATGAAATTGAAGGGAGTGGCGTAGACCAGCATTATTTTTCCGAGCACAGTCGCAGCCAGGTACTCGATCGGTTTATTCCAAAGGGCAATTGTGCTGCCGAGGAAAAGTATGAGACTGCTGATCACCGCGCCGATCCAATTGTGAATCCACAGAAAGTAAGTGGCCCAGATGATACCGAGAATCTCAGCCACGAGTTTCGCCGGATGAGCATGTTGTAGCATGAATTTTCGAATGAGCTTCTTCACGTCTTTGGACTATAACTGAAGAAATTAGGCAGCGCAGTTCTCAGATCAATAAAACCGGAGGGACAGATGGACATGCGGACAAACCATTACGGCCGACTTCTTATAATGATCGGACTCCATTTCATCGCTATGTACATTCTCATGTACTCAATGGTGAACGTCTTTAACAACGTATTTAACAGCTTCAATCAAGTCTATATGGCCGCTCTGATGACCGCCTCGATGGTACTGATAGAGTTGCCGCTGATGATCTCGATGTACAAATCCAGGAAACTCAACGCAATCATTCTTGTGGTCGGAGTAGCGCTGTTGATTGGTTCGTTCGTGCTGATCAAAAGGCAGGGTCTAATTGCAGATCGCCAATTTCTGCGGTCAATGATCCCGCATCATGGGGGAGCAATTCTGATGTGCCAGCAAGCTTCTATCGAAGACAAGGAAATTAAGGACCTGTGCAAGACAATCGTTTCCGGTCAGCAGGCGGAGATTGATCAGATGAAAAGAAAGCTAGACGAACTGTCCAGATGACCAGCGCTCGGGTGAGCGTCAGAATATTTCTGACCGTGCTCGGCCATCTGTTCACACTAAACGCAAGCTTGAATAAAAGGAGAATGGTCGTGAAGGAACAAAAGATGAGGGTTGGTTTACGGATGCTCTCGATAGCGACATTGTTTTCAGTCACTGTCGCATTCGGTGTCGCACACAAACGTGCAGATATTGCACAAGCGCCTGATGAAACAGCTGTGCGCGACGTGCTTATGAAGAGCGCGGTGAGTTTTGAGAAGAATGATCTTCCAATGGCTTCACAAGTCTGGGTCAACGATGAATCGCTGACCATCTTTGAGAGTGGACACGCTAATTATGGCTGGGCTGACTACCGTGATCATCATCTTGTGCCAGAGATGGGTGAGATGAAAAACACCAAGTACGCCTTAAGCGATATGAAGATTCACCTGTCCGGCAACACTGCGTGGGCAACTCTGAAGTACACAATATCGGCAGATGTGGTGGATAACGGAAAGCCACGTCATGTCGATGGCGCTGGTCTGGGAACCGCCGTGCTGGAAAAACGCGATGGACAATGGCGGATCGTGCATTGGCATTCGAGTGCGCCGCGCCGAGCGCCAAGCACTCCGGCGCCGCCAAAACCCTAATTGCAGCAGGTTCGCAGGTCCCCAAAGAGTTAACCGTAATAAACAAGAAGGAGAAAAATCATGAAAACTGTTTCGAGAATGTTGATGCTATTCGTACTTGGGGTGGTGTTGGTTACGCCGCTATCGGGCGTTGCTCAGAAAACACAACCAGCAGAAAAAACGCTTATCGGTTATGTAAGTGACAACCATTGTGGCTTGAAACATATGGCCGGTATGGGCGATGACAAGTCATGCACGCTGATGTGCGTTAAGAACGGAAAGTTCGTGCTCGCCGATCGCGATCACAAACGAGTTTACCAGCTCGACAAAGCGGGCCAAGAAAAGGCGCGAGAATTTGCTGGTCAGAAAGTGAAAGTGACTGGACGACTTAGCGGCAAGACGATTCGTGTAACCTCGATCGAGGCTGCCACTTAAAGATGACTGAACGCGGCGACGTTGTTCGTCTCAGCGAAAAACTTGGAGCATTCCTTTACGACGTTGGAGCGCCCCTTGTCTTCTTTCCACTTGGGGGCTTGCATGCCATGCGGGAGAAAACGCTGGACGTTCTGGACATTAAACCAGACACCAGCGTTTTGGAGCTTGGCTGCGGAAGCGGCAGTCTAACCGCGCTATTGATCCGTCGTGGCGCAATTGTTAGGGGCGTTGATCAATCAGAAGCAATGCTCAGACGTGCACGCCGTCGTGCTCCGGAGGCTAGCTTCACGCGTTGCGACATCCTCGACTTCAAGTCAGACGAGAAATTTGATCGTGTGCTGCTGGCATTCGTGCTTCATCATATGGAAAGCGACGATCGTTTAGCGACGCTAAACCTTGCTCGCCCACTGCTGAAGTCGAGCGGATTTATCAGCGTTCTCGATTGGGCAGAGCCGAGGAGCGCGCTCTTACGGTGGGCGTTACATGCCTTATTAGCTATAGTTGAACCACGGACTGCAATGGATTGGATTGAGAGCGATTTCGAGATCCAATTAAAGCAATCTGGCTTCAAACCAATTGAAGAATACCCCTTGGCTTTTGGCGCTGTTAGGGTTGTTTTAGGAGAGGCTGCTGAGTAAGAAACGGAACCTGTTAACGCGGAGGCTGATGGTGATATCCCGTAGATCATTTGTCACTTCACTGGGCTACCTGAGTGCAACGGCTACCCTAAGTTCACGTACTACGCTTGTAGCGCGGGAGCGACCCCTAACCGATATCACAAATTCCTCCTCTAGACGGCTCGCGCTTGCTATCCGGCGAAGAGAAGTGTCATCCGTTGAGGTGGTGGAAGCATTTCTACTACGTATCGAAGCGATCAATCCAAAGCTCAACGCGGTTGTCCAACTTGATCGTCAGGCTGCGCTGAACGCGGCCCGGATCGCCGATGATCGAATCCACCGACGCGATCGACTCGGCCCGTTGCATGGTGTGCCGATGACCGTCAAGGATTCGTTCGATACTGCTGGAATGATTTCCACGGCGGGCACACTAGGTCGCAAAGCATTCGTTCCAGTGCGCGATGCCACAGCGGTAGCGCGATTACGTAATGCCGGCGCAATCGTGCTTGGCAAAACAAATTGTTCTGAGCTAACGCTATCCTATGAAACGGACAATCTCGTTTACGGTCGCACTAATAATCCTTATAACCTTACGCGAACTTCAGGCGGCAGTTCAGGAGGCGCAGCCGCAATACTCGCTGCAAGCGGGAGTCCACTTGATTTAGGAAGTGATACCGGCGGCAGCATCCGCGTGCCAAGTCATTTTTGTGGCACGGCCGGGCTCAAGCCGTCCTCGGGCCGAGTGCCGCGAACAGGACATATCATTCCGTCCGATGGGATATTCCAGTTCTTCACTCAAGTTGGGCCGATGGCGCGGTACGTCGAAGACTTGGCCCTAGTGCTTCCAATCCTCGCGGGCCCTGATTGGCACGATCCTTTCATCGTGTCGACTGCGATTGCAGGAAGCGGGGCCGTTAACCTTGGCCATCTTCGCATCGCGGCATATGCGGATAACGGCATCTACCCGGCAAGTAAAGACACGGTGCGAGTCCTGAGCGATGCTGAGAAGATGCTACTAAAGGCTGGCTGTTCGGTAGCACAGGCGAGACCTGAAGAACTCGCGCGGGTGTACGCTCTTGGCAACAAGCTCTGGCGATTGGCTGGCAGCTCTATGGTGCGACGACTTCTTGCGGCGGCTGGCACCAAAACTGTTTCCGAGCCGCTGCGACCCTGGCTGAAGCCCGCGACATCCGTGCCGGCAGACGAATGGACGGAACTCCTGGAGCAGTTAGATCGCAGCCGAGGGAAGATGCTTTCATTCTTCGAAAATCATGATGCGATCATATGCCCCGCTTGTGCTTTTCCCGCTCCGCAACATGGCGCCACTCTGAAAGAGGATCTCGATGCTGCTTTCAGTTATAGCGAAGTCTATAACTATGTGGGCTGGCCAGCGGTTGTCGTGCGTGGCGGCACGTCCGCCGAAGGTCTTCCGATTGGGGTTCAGATTGTAGCGCCGCCGTGGCGTGAAGACGTAGCGCTGGCAATCGCGCACCGACTGGAAAACGAACTCGGGGGTTGGCATCCGCCGGTGCTGTAGAGTCTCGTCCGCCGGTCGGCAATGCCTTGTCTTAGAAGTTCGCGGCTGTGATGACTAAACTAAGTGCGGCTTCTCTGGAATGCGTAGTTGCAGCAAGAAATAAAGAATCTTTGTGCAGCGTGCAGGAGCCCTTTGCACGTCACTCGATCGCAGCTTGACACAAGAAAGGCGAGGCACTTTGTGGGCCCCGCCCTCTTTAGAAGCAATCGCACTAAATCTTTAGGGTTCTATTGTTGGTCGTACCGATGATCGCAATCCGGGCAGCGAGAAGCTGCTTCGAGAGTCCAGTAAACGTGCGTGTACGTCTCGGAGCCGTCAGAATTCAATCTGCCATATACAGAGCTCCGGCCGTTCTTAGACTGCTTCATCAATTGGCCCCACGTCTCCGGTTCATCCGTGGCCTCTGAACGCGTCGAAGCTGCCGAATTCGCGGCTATGGTGCTAAAGCTGTCGGGTGAGTGTAGATAGTTACAAGCTCGTCATAGTCGTGCGTGTTCGGGTGAGTGCTCAACGTGCTATTAGCATTGGTGCCGGTGTTGGAAAAGTAGTCCATGCAGGTATTGAGCGACGCGGCACTGGTCGACTGATGGTCCAGGCCGAATGTATGACCGATCTCCTGACACATCACGTGGAGTTTCTCATTCGGATTGTTATAAGTAGAAGTGTTGAAGTAGGTATCATTCATCTTGGCCGAGCCCTGCGTGATGTGCGTACCTTCTGACCATTTCCGCTAATCCGCACACGTTTTCGAACCACGTCGTTTCCCAACATAATTCAATTCAGTAAAAAGGTTTCTAATTCGCGGCTTTCTCGGCCAATCAGGCCAATTCCCACACTGCAGTGCGGCGTCGGCACGGTGCTTGCGATTATGCAGGGCGGGTATGACGCTCGACGCGAGAAGTTTCCGGAACGAGCGCCGAAGCTGAGCGGGCCGTAACTTTCAAGTGAACAAGTCGGAAGTGGGCGGCTCAAATGAGAGTTTTTGGAGGGGTACTAATGGCGAACTTACGCAAAATCAGTTTTTCAATTTTGGCCGCTGCAACACTGGCGCTGTGTTTGCCGGTGCTGGCAGCTGCTCAAGGTACATATGATCCCTACAACCGAAACCGAGATTACGGTCGGGATGGGGATTACAGGCGCGACCGTAACCAGAATGACAACTATGGATATGAACGCTATGACAGCCGTTATCTTCGCGATTCAATACGGAGACTGGACCGGCTGAGCAGAGATTTCGACAGGGATCTTGATCGCGAACTTGATTACAGCCGCGAAAATGGAACCCGTCATGAGGACCATTTGAATGCCGACGCTAAAAAGTTCCGGCGGGCCGTAGTCGATTTGAGAAATGCCTTCAACGAACGAAACCTGGACAGTAGCGCTGACGAGGCTCATCGAGTCTTCGATGCCGCGAGTCACCTTGAAGATGTTTCGAGTCATCACTTCAACGACAATCGCCTGATTTCCGAATGGTCACAGATCAGCCAGGAGTTGAGCGTGATCTCAGACGCGTATGGAATGCAAGGCGTAAATCATGGTGAAAATCGCAACCGGCGACGCAGCAACGACGATTATCGACGGAACGATGACTATCGCAATCGTAGCCGGAACAACGACTGGTTGAGGAGAATTCCGTGGCCTAACTAACGCAGCCGAATCTGGAAAAGGCGAGGCAAAGGTCTTTGGAACTTGGCATTTCTCAGACCGCGCCTTGCTTTTTTCCTTCGTGCAGTTGCGATTAATGATGTAGCGTTTTGAGTGAGGCTATATCTCCGTTCCGTAGAGCTTCTTCCAGAACCTGCCATTCATGATGGCCCCGCGAAAGTTTGTGGAAGTCCCCGTCCTTGTCAGCCGATAAACTATCAAGCATCTCCTGAGTCTTGCCGTTGTCAATCGCTTTCTCTGCGGCGCGCGCGAGTGCGCCGAAGGCCTCGTGATGAGAGGCGACGCCTGCTATCGATAGTTTTGCCTGCTCATACGGGAAACGATAATCGGTTGGGTATTTCTTTTCCGCGCTTTCAAATGCCGCGATGATCTCGGTGCTCTCAGCAGGCTTTGTGCGGGTTCTTCTTTCGCGAAGTAATTTGATTTCTTGATCTGCTGAATTGCTCGTGATCGTCTGCCCAGGAGTGGTAGTCGATGTTGATGTTGGCGAAGTAAACGTCGCTGAGCTTCCGGGCGCCGGAGCGTTATTCGAATCAGCTGATGGTTTAACTTGCGCGACCGATCCGCGATGCGTCCACCAGTACCAGCCTCCTATTCCCAAACCGCCAATGAACAACAAGACCAAAAGCCCGAGAATCGCTCCGTGCGACCAGCGAAATTGCGAAGGGGCTTCAGGTTCACCGTAGGCCGACAGCATCGTCAGAGCCGGAGCACTTCTTTCAACTTTGGCTGGAAGAGGTGTCGTCACTTGCGGAATCGGAGCGGTAGTCTCCGGAACACTCTCTTGCCGTCGTATCGGCAGTAGTGGAGTAGCGGTAGTGCTGTCATCGTATAAATCAGCAGCCGAGTACCATTCCTGAGGCGTGACCTGCTCTTTTCGCCGACCATCCGTGTGAATAGATTGCTCAGCGGAAGGCATGGTCAACGTTGGCGGCGGGGGAGTACGTGGCGACGACGGGGCGGACGTCGTGGGAAGATCTGAGTGGTCAGAAGTTTTAGCACCAGAGGGTTGATCGCTTGCAGTATCCGGAGACAGTGGTTTTCCGCAGCTCGTGCAAAAGGTCCATTTGCCTTCGTTCAATTCGCCGCAACTTGGGCACCGACGGATTTCCGTTAGTGCACCGCCACACGATCCGCAGAACCGAAAAGAATCCGGGAATTCAAAATTGCATGGTTCGCAGTGCTTCATCGTTGGTGGTTCCGAACAACTTCAAACAAGCTCGGTCGGAGGAGAGTGGTACTCCAAACCAATTTAGCAGACTAACGAGCAGTCTGCGAGTTCCCAACATATAGAAAGAGAAGAGGACACGGTGCAATGGTTAAGGCTGGGCCGTAAGTTTCAGTCTCCGAGATTTTACAGTTACGGCGTGAGCTGTTTTATGAGCACTAAAAACGCTTTCGCGATCGCTGCAAACCACTTCCGAAGTGATCGAAATCTTTGGGCGAGAACCGTCCCGCAAACGTTCCGCAAATTCTCTCTAAAGCATCGATGAAACCTCAAGGGCTTCGCGTGCCTTGGTAATAAGCGACGCTGCCAACCAGCAAGGCACCGTGACCCACCGTCCTCACATTCCGGAACCCTGCTTCATTCATAAGCGTGTGAATCCGATTCTCGGAGTTATCTTTCAAGACGTGAGTTGGGTGAAATAAGCTGCCCAGAAGTCTACCTATAGTAGACTCCGGTTTTTTGAAGTCAAGCATCGCAAAAAGCGTGCCCGGTTTGAGGACACGGCGCACCTCCCGCAACGTCTTCTCTTTCTCCTCAAGCTTCAGATGGTGGAACATCATCGATGAGAACACATAATTGAACGTTCCCTCATCATATGGAAGCGAATCTGAAAAACCTTGAGCGAATTGAATTGAAACTCCGGCCCGTTCCGCTTTTCGTCTGGCTCGCGCGAGCGCTTTGGGATCGGGATCAAGTCCGACCACCTCAACGTCTGGATGAAGGCGTTTTATCAGAACGGAGAAACTACCTGTACCGCACCCGATCTCGAGAACACGGCTGAGCGGCTGAAGACATGCCTGGTCAAGCAATACCGTTCTGGCCTTCTCCAGGCGCAGTAGCCTCGCCATGGGATCGTAAAGCGGCAGCAACCAATCTGAACCGGCCGCAGGGATATAGGTCTTATTTACTTGCATATTACAAACCTCTGAGGTGCGCTCGTGCCGCACCGATAAGGTACCAACCAGTCATAATCCCGGCGACAAGTTGCAGTACGCCGGTGATTTCGAAGAAGACGTCATTCGGCATTTCATATGTCGGCGGTGGAAAGAGCCGTTGCATCAGCTCGGGAGATGCGCCTGTGAAATAGAGCACATCCTTCACCGCGTGGTTATAGCCCCCTTCGAATATTCCGATCGTAATAACGGGGATCGCGAGTGTCACTACGGCGAAGGTCCAGAAGGCGATCTTGCGGACAATACGACCGGTCTGTCTTCGCAACACGCGCAGTGATGCGAAGATAATCGCCGCAGTTACCGTGCTCACGATGGCGACGTGGTAACGCCACGGCGTGTTGTAAATATAGGCCCCGTACACGTGATGAACGGTTGTGAGCAGCAACACGGCGAGTGCGGACCACATCGTCTCGGTTGTAGAATCGAGTACCTTTTTGTTCGTGAAGGGCTGTATGGTTGTTGCTAGTTCAGACATGATTACCTCGCTATTATTCCGAATGGCGCGGCTAGCCAGACACCAGCACGCCGTGCTGCAGTAAAGCTGGCCCAAGCTGTTGCTGCAAATAATTGAGCATCATCAGAGTATTGAGACCGAAACTGCTCGACGGCACACGAATCAACCTGATAGGGCGCCAGTGCGGTCAGTAGTGTCAACCGTGCTGCGCTTCGCTGGGCGCGCTTCATGTGAACAACAGCGTCTTCGACCCAGCGCGGACTAATACCCAGGACCTCCCCGTTCCACGCCCGGACATACTCGCGTATTAGAACGCGCACTTCCTCAGGCAAAACAGTTTTGCCTACCTCTTCTACGACCGTAGCGAACCCAGCGATGTTCTACTCAGTTCCGGACGTAAGTTAAAGGAGGGACGGAAAAATGATTGCAGAAAAAATGGTTGGTCAGCAGATGACCGCAGCCGGAAGAAGTTGTTGGTGAAGTAACGGCCGACTTTTCGCCCGGTGTTCGCGCCCTCCTCATCGGAGTTGCGGAAGTGGAAGCCGACCAGGACGCGCGCCCAATTGACGTCCTTGACCGCGTCGTGGAAGCTATCGTAATTGCGCGTTGTCGCAGTGACACGGCTATCGAGCGAGAAGAGGATATCGTCGGCGCCGAAGAACGCATCGAGGGCCTTCGTCACGCCGCCGCTGTGGCAGGCGTCAGCAGACGGATACTCGGGGAAGTTCGGCGTCAAGCGCAGCGGCCGCCAACTCGGGTCAGCCACCGTCGCTGGGTTGCCGTCGCTGTCTGCCTGCGGGATTGCCTGGTAGGGACGCCAGAACCAGTAGTGGTACTTGGCGTCGAAGCAGGCGATCATCGCGTCGCCCCCGGCCACGTGGGCCATCGCCAGCATCCGCGCGGTCTGTACCAGGTCGAGTCCGCGTGCGACGGCGAGTAGGAGCAGGCCGTCGTTCCACTGCCTAAGGTCGTGGTCGGTCCAAAACAGCGCCTGCGTCGTCTGCTCCTCCGTCCTGGTCGAGCTGTCGAATCGACCCAGCTCATTGACCTGCTCGAAGTCCTGGGCGTACTCGTCACTGGTCAACAGATTGGGGCCATCGGGCCGAAACTGTGACGCGCTCTCGAGCGCCAGGGGCCGGATCCCCGGCAAGCGAAGACCAAGCACCGGCCGGGAGAGGTCGGGCTGCCAGACGCCGGGACCGGGCGCAGGCGGGTTGAGGTCCGCGAGCGTGGGATTCTTCTCGCGGCCGTCGTTCGCGCGGAGCGCGAGCACGGCCGCGGCGACCTGCTCGCCGATCGCGATCCCGTTCATCTTCGCGGTGTCATCGTCCATGATTGCGGCGAGGTAGGCGTTGTAGTCGCCGTCGAGAATCGCCTGAGGCCGAGCTGCGGTTGCAGGCCGACGAGCGTGTGATGCGCCGCCGTCGCGATCGCAGCCGCCGGCGATGTATTCGGCGGAGCGGAAAGCGCGATCGCGTATGGCTCATAGCCGCCTTCGATTGCCACCGCCGCGTCGTAGATCGCCGCGTGGACAATTCCCATGTAGACGGCCGCCTCGCCGGGGAACTTGTTCCCATAGTTCTCTGGGCCCGCTGCGGCTGGGACGATTGCTCGCCGGGCTTCGTTGCTCCAGTCGATCACCGGCGTCGCCGCCAGACTGTTGGCGTGCGATGGTTGAGGCCAGGTCCAGATCAGCATTGCGAAGCTTGCGGCTATGCAAGCAAGGATCTTCATTCTCTTCATCGTAGTTTCCTCCTTACTGGTAGTCCCTTCGAATTCATTTAATGGCGGGCAACGACACGGCACTTCTTCATTGCTTCTTCGACCTCAGTTCGTGCTAGAATTCGCCCAATTCCGGACAATCCCCCGCTTGATGCACAAACTGTAGAAATTTTCTTCAGTCGAAGTCTTGAGAATGCGATGAGACTTTGATGAGAGATTAGTGAGAGCCATTTTGTCGGCGGAAAAAGGACATTGCTACGAGTTCGGAAACTTTCGCCTTGACCCGCGAGAGAAGATCCTTTTCCGCGACAACAAACCTGTTTCACTCACGCCGAAGGTTTTCGACACGCTGCAAGTCTTTGTCGAACACGCCGGACATCTCCTGTCAAAGGACGAGTTGATTCAGAGTCTCTGGCAGGATCGTTTCGTAGAAGAAAGCAATCTCACCTTCAACATCAGAATGCTGCGGCGCGTCTTGAAGGACGACGTGCAACACCCGCGCTATATCGAAACCGTGCCGCGACGCGGTTATCGTTTTATCGCAGGTGTAAGAAAGTTAGAGGGCAATGGTGAGTTGAATGCGCGAGAACGTTCTCAAACACCACCTCTCGAGGCGAAGCAGCAAGCGCGCAGTTTAGAAGGGTCAGTAGAAGCAAGCAGCGCTGGTGAGCAGAAGGTCCTCGCGACCAGAGGTTTGAGCGCAACCTTCAGGGAAAAACCGCTGCAGTCAATCTTGACGGCGAGCCTGTTATCAGCCCTGGTTACGGCTACGGGACGGCTCGAAGAAGCTTTACAGGAAATGAAACAGGCGCTCGAGCTTGAGCCGACGTCGCTGGTAATGAACACATTTATGGGAGCGACGCTCTTCTACATGGGCCGCTACAGATGAAGCGATCGATCAATGCCGCAAGACCATAGAGATGGACCCGAACTTTGCCGTCGCGCACTGGCATCTGGGTCTGGCTTATGAGCAGAAGCAGATGTTTGACGCGGCCATCAAAGAATTTCAAAGTTCAGTCTCTTTGTCAGGGGATAGTCCGTTGATGATAGCTGCGCTCGGCCATGCATATACGATGTCGCAGAAAAAGCGTGAGGCCAATCAGATACTCCGCCAGTTGAACGAGCTTTCAAAGCAACGGTATGTGTCACCCTATGACGTAGCGGCGATCTATGTGGCGCTTGGTAAAAACGAACAGGCATTTCAATTCCTGGAAAAAGCATACCAGGAACACTCGTTCCACCTGGTTTATCTGAACGTGTCGCCGCAGTTCAAATCGATCAGGTCGGATCCGAGATTTCAAGAGTTAGTCCAGCGCCTTGGGCTTTCCGGGTAACTCTAGCAACGCCGGACGGTCAAGCAACACATCGAACTGTCGATATTGCTGCTCTGTTTCCAGGGCGCCAGTGACGTGTACACGTTCTGAAAGGACGTGTGTCACAAGGAATCCGGTGCCAAATCGGCCAGTGGTGTCGACGGAGTCGAAGTCTTTGCTCGACCCGCCCGTCAATAAGGCAGCAATATCTGCCATGCTGAACGGTGCTGCGTCATGGGAAAATCGCAGCACACCGTCGACAAACTCAAACACTACCGAAATACCCTCTCGCCCGGCACGCGGACCAGCATCGTGCGCATTCTGCAGTAACTCGAAAGGCCAACGCTTAGCCGCGTGATCAGGGTCGCTTCTCGCGTCCTTAACTTTCGCGTGAATTCGACGTGCGAGAGTGTTGAGTACTTGTTCATTAAGAGTTTCGCGGAAGTTCTCGATGAGCTTGGCATTAATGTTGTTCACTGGATCCTCGGGGCACGAAAAGCTATTTGCGGCAACCTCGCTAGTGCAGGGCGCGAGTCAGCAAAGCCACGTTAGCGAATGGCGTGGATTCTAGCACGGCTCATATGTAACGCAGAGGGGTCAGGCCTGCGATTCTGCGATTCTCCCCATGACTAGCAACATTGGTGACTGAGAATCGCAGAATCGCAGGCCTGACCCCAATGACTGTTCTTGTGTTTGGTGCGTCATACGCACTTCAGGACGAACAAGCCCTGAGTAGAAGCAAAGTCTCCGGGCTGTGATATCAAACCTATATTCAGCGAAACATTCTCAGGCCATTGGGGATGACGCATACCTATTTCAACCTGACGCCGTTATCTTTGGTGAAGGATCGTTCGAACAACTACTCGGTCTTTGTCGATGTCAGCGGGAATGAAACTATCAAGGCGAATGGGCGCGAGTTTGATACCGGGATAACGACTCCGAACGGCGGGCTCAACGCGCCGCTCGGCGATCTGGTTCGTTGGGTAGCATTCCTGACGGGGAGAAATTCGCCGGCTACGCGTCCGATTCTGTCACGCGCCTCACTAGAGGAGATGTGGCGTCCGGTAGTCGCGGTGAATACATCTGCGGAGCGGCCAGAATCTATGGGTCTTTCATTTTTCCTTGATCCAAGGACAGTATCGTCACGTTCGATCACGTTCATCGGCCACACCGGGAGTCAGGCCGGCTTCCGTGCATTCTTTGCATTCAACCCGTTGACCGGCGCTGCCATCATCGCTGCCTTCAACACTTCACACGAATCGGATCATAACCAGGCCGAAACTAACGCCGCGCGCAAGTCGCAGGACGGATTTAATGCTCTCCGTGAGCAATCATTCTCTCTGCTGCACTAAATAGTTTCATCGAATTGGCGCCACATCTTGAAGACATAGCGGCATCGAGCGAAATGCCGAGCATTTCGCTCGATGCGCGAGGATGAGATAGGTCCGAGCTCCGTCCCGCAAACGTCCCGCAGCGACACGCAAATCAGGCATTGCATGCACGGTATTCAGTGCATGCATGAGCATTTTTCTTGAGCGATTTTGTAAGTATTGAAAATAAAGGAACGAAAATTTTGATTCCCAAGCTGAAAGTTGCGAGTTCGAGCCTCGTCGCCCGCTCCAAATTTCCTTAACCCAATCGCAAGTTTCAACGATTAATCTCTTAAAAACACGCGCGTGTCCCGTGGTCTTGGTGTTCAAGCTCCTGGCTTCGCTGGAGCTACCTCAGTGCGATAGAGGGTCAGATGTGCCGGTGATGTTTCGAGAAAAAAAGAAGTCTTGGTCAGCCTCCAGATAAGGATTGGTTCACAGTGTTGCCATCTGATGAAATGGGTGTAGACTCGACGCCGCTTTCGTGATCAAAACATGGAATTCCGATCAGGAAGAGCTGTGAACATCTGAGCGAATTCCGTTTGCGAGATCGCTTTTCGAGAAGGCAATAGCAATGAACAGAATTCCCGAAATTTTGCTTTTCACCTCTCTGCTGCTTTTGTCCCCTGCTGCAGCGCTTGCCCAGCAGGCCTACGGTGAAGTTGCGTTTGTGAATTCTGGCCCGGCAGCCGTGCAGCCAGACTTTCTCCACGGTCTGGCTCAGCTCCACAACTTCGAATACGATGATGCTGCCGAGCACTTCCGTAAGGCCCAGCAGATCGATCCTGACTTCGCCCTGGCCTTTTGGGGGGAAGCCATGACGAAGAATCATCCGGTCTGGCATGAGGAAGACATTACCGCTGCCCGCCTAATCCTCAACCGCCTCGCTTTCACTCCGGAGGCGCGGCTCGCCAAAGGTGTCACGGAGCGAGAAAAACTCTACCTCCATAGCATCGAAGTCCTCTTCGGCGACGGTACGAAGGACGAACGCGACCGCCGCTACGAATCCGTCCTCGCTGAACTGCACCGCAAGTTTCCCGAGGATGTGGATGCCGCCAGCTTCTATGCGCTTGCCATCCTGGGCACTGCGGAACACGGCCGCGATTTCGCCACCTACATGCGCGCCGCTGGCGTGCTGGAAGAGGTTTTCCCGCAACATCCGCGGCATCCCGGCGTCGTTCACTACCTGATTCATTGTTACGACGATTCAGTCCACGCTCCGCTCGGTCTGCGTGCCGCGCGTATCTATGCAAAGATTGCGCCCGAAGCCGGTCATGCGCAGCACATGACTTCGCACATCTTCCTTGCCCTCGGCATGTGGGATGACGAGGTCAAAGCCAACGAAACCGCTGTCGCTGTGGTCAACCGCTTGCGCCAGAAAGCAGGAAAACCACCGAGCAGGTGCGGTCACTACAACGAGTGGCTCGAGTATGGCTACATGCAGCAGGGGCGTGTCGCCGATGCACGCCGCGTGCTCGAAGGCTGCCGCCAGGCGGTCGAGCGGGCAGCTTCCTCGCATGACAATAATCAGGGAAGTAACACGATGGAAGGCATGATGTCGTCCATCAACATCGCGGTTGGATCATACGCTGACATGCGGGCCAACTTCATCATCGACGCGCAGCTCTGGAACGACGACGTTGTACGCTTGACCCTGCCGGCCGGCGACTATCCGCTGGCACAGTTGGCTTCTGATTACACGAATGCGCTCGCGGCGATTCGGCGCGGCGATCTCGCTGGCGCGCGCGAAGCCGCGTCCCGTGCCGCGAGCGACCGCCAGCGCGCTGTAGTCAGGTCGAAAGGGCGAGAGTACGCCGACCCTCAGAGAGACGAACGCTTACTCATCCTCACGGAACAATTGCAGGCGCTCCTCACTGCCGCTGAGGGAAAGGGCTCGCAGGCCGTCACTGAGTTGAAGCGAATCGCCGCAAAGGAACACACGATGCCCTTCGAATTCGGACCTCCCTCGGTTTACAAACCGACGGATGAACTGCTGGGCGACCTCCTGCTGGAACTGCATCGTCCCTCTGAAGCGCGCGACGCATTCCAGGTCGCTCTGGCCCGCGCGCCTGGTCGCAGGTCAGTGGTACAAGCGCTCGCCCGCGCTGACGCGGAGATAGCCGCCGCGAAGTAATGCGGCAAGCAGCCCTGCTGTTCGAGCAGATTTCGCCTCACGCCGTGCATGCTAATCCGCCGATCTCCTTGGTGATAGTGGTCAGTGCTGAGAATCTGAAAACTTTGTCCCGCAATGCCGAATTCGAGCGTGGCTGGGGGCCAGTCTCCGGTTATAATCGCTGCATGAGTATCGCCTTCAACGAGCTAGAAAAGCAGGCCAGAGCGCTCCCTCTCAAGGAGAAGGCCGCCCTCGCCCGTGTCCTTATCGAAGAACTAGACATGTCTGTTGACGCTGACGCCGAGCGATTGTGGATCGACGAGGCAAAGCGAAGGCATGACGGCTTCCTGAAGGGCGAGCTTGAGGCTCTTCCCGGCGACGAGGTCATGGACAGGGCTCGGAAACGTCTTCGATGACTGGCTACCGGTTCCTTCTTCCTGCCGAGGAAGAGATGACCGAAGCGTCGCTTTTCTATGAGGCCGCTTCGGCCGGTTTGGGAGAAGAGTTTCTCGATGACGTGCAGCGTGTCATCGGCATACTGCGCGAGCATCCGGAGCTGGGCCAGCTGATCGAAAGCGAGCTGAGGTTGGCGACACTGAGACGTTTCCCGTTTAGCCTCATCTATTCGTTTCGGATGGACGAAATAATCATCATTGCCGTTGCCCATCAGAAACGGCGTCCTGGATATTGGAACGACAGAATCGGAAGCTAGAACCGCTAGTCAGCTTACTATCAGGTTATGAGCGCAAAATGGGTTCAGCAAAGTGTCTTGGCAGCACCGATATTTGTCTTGACGCTCCTCATCGGTCTTGTGATTCCGGTGGTTAGGCCGCCTGCTGATACCGAGCCGATCAGTCGTGCTATCAAGAGTGCCTCCAAGCTTACCGACACGTTGAATGAAGCACGAATTCGCGATTGGCTTTTCACTCTTGTTCGATCTGGGAACACGGAAGTTGCGGTTCAGTTTGCAAGACGTACAGACTCTGAGACCAGACGTATGCGAGCTTATGTTTTCATAGCTGATGCGCTCAGAGAAGTTGGCCGGGCCGGTGATGAAGATAAGGTCCTTGGCGAAGCATTACGGATTGCTAACCGTATCCCTCGTTCTGACGTGCGACATTCAGCCCTCGCCTTATTGTCTGCCAGAAACGGCAAGGTTGATGAAGCATTCAATGGGTCGCGCCAGATTACTGACAAGGATATCCGCTCTGACACCCTCTCAGATATCTGTCTGATCCTAATCCAAGCCGGGAACTTCGATGCTGCCGCGCGAACGGCTCGTGATGCTGTATTCCCGTGGACACGTCCTCGTCTTCTGCTTCGGATTACCGAAGCTTTGCTTAAGGCCGGCCAGCCGGAGCGCGCCAGAGCCATGGCTCAAGAGGCTTTTGATCTTGCGCTTCCCAGAGAAGGCGGAGGAGATAATGATCTTCTGGTGACATTTGCGCCGACGATCTCCGAAGCAGGGCTGTCTAATGAACTTCTAGACGCATTCCGAATGCTTGAGAAGAGGGATATCTACATCTCGGATAGCGCCTTCGAAGCAATCGCCGTTGCATTTGCTGAATCTGGCGACACAAATAAGGCACTCGCGGTCGCACGCGGCATCACCGGCGCTACAAACGATGGTCGCGTGCGCGCGTTGGGTGCTCTCTCAGAAGTCCTGTTTCGGGCCGGCCGCAAAGACGAGGCCGATCAAATCCTAACCGAGGCCTTGAAAACGGCTCTAGAAATTCAGTTTCCCGCCCATCGCTCCTGGGCCTTACACAAAATTGCTCCGATGTTGGTCCGGGCAGGGAGAAGTGATGAGGCCCTCCGGGCAGTTCGAGGTCTCGGTCCAGGCGATAATGAGCCGTTGGCTTTCGTTGCTGTTACCCTTATCGAATCCGGAAGATGGGAGGAAGCTAAACACGTGACGGCGGAAGCTTTCGACAGCGCCACCAATTTTGAGCACAGCGTCATTCGCTCAGGGCTCCTGATTGCGCTCGTTAGAGCCACACTCAGAGCTGGTAAGGCGGATGAAGCGTTGCAGTTTATCGAAGTAGCTCGTCAAAGGTTGAGTAAAATCCAAGATTCGACCCACAAGTCCGACGCTTATAGGCTGGTTGCAGAAGCTTTTGCAATCGTTAAGAAATGGGATCAGGCAGTCGCCACAGCGGAGATGTGCGAGCAAGAAATTGACCAACTCGCCGCCTACGCGGCAATTGTGCGCGAGCACTCCATCGCTCACGGCACGTTCCGGAAATCGATGGACTAACTGACGGCAATCCAACTAGGGCCCAGCAGCGATTCGATGGGTACTTCTTAAACTCCCGGAGTTACCAAGAGGAGAATCTAGGTGAAATTCAGAGCTCGAAGGTTTTTTCTCCCTCTCGTATTGTTCGTGTCCTCCATCACTGTTTTTGGGCAGGGCTTCACTGTCGAGAGTAAGTCTTTACCATCCGTAGACAACGCTGGCACATTTGTGTCATTGGAAGGCAGATTCTCAATTGCCCTGCCCCAGAATGGACATGGCTTTCAGCCGCTCTCGTTTGATTCGCCAACGGGCCGAGTTACTGGCGACTCGTATCTCTGGAAATTGCAGGAAGCCCGCTTCACCGCCGGATACGTTGACGCCAATGAGGTGCTAGAACAACGGAGCGGCGCTAAGAAGTTCTTCGACAGTCAGCGCGATGATCTGCTGGCAAAAGCCAGCTCCGCCAAGGGAAAGCTGATTAGTGAAAAAGACATTTCCTTAAACGAGCACCCAGGACGCGAAATGAAATTGGAATTCGCTGACGGATTGTTCATCAATCGGATTTATCTTGTGGCCCGCAGAATGTGCCAGGTAACCGCCATCCTCAAGGGCGAGCAGCTCAGCAATGCGGCTCCAGCGCCCGGAATAATCGATCTCTTTCGATTTTATCAGAAGATCACCAACGCCAATTGCAAGATATCATCTCGTCGGCGCCTTCCTCACTAGAGCAGCCATCCTAAGAAGCTCCGCGAAACTTGCGGAGGTTCGATTACATAATCGAGATCAAGGATGACAGTCCGCCTTAACTGATAGTTGGGCAACAGATCTGTATAATCAGCGGTTTCTACATCAAGAGAATTCGGGGTTCTGGAGAAATTGAATGGCGTTTACTAAACAACAGCTTGCTGAGATGAAAGAAAGGGCATTGCAGAGCGATGTCTTAATCCCGCTGTTTAGGGCCATGGGATTCCGCGATGTGCAGCTTTACCACGGCGGCCCTCTGGAGCAGGGAAAAGATATTGTTATGTGGAGACCGGAATCATTGCGAGACAGAGTCAACTATGGTGTCGTAGTTAAGACGGGCAAGATCTCTGGGAAGACAACCACTAGTTCAAGCGCCGGGGAGGTGCTGACTCAGATTCAGCAGTGTTTCGATAACCCCTACTCGGACATTATAAGTTCTCAAGAACGGCGAATCGATCGATGCTTCGTTGTGTGTTCGGGCGACATTCCCAAAGAAGCGTACAACGCCATAGCTGGAACACTCAGGAAAAGCAATTACGATAAGCTGACCGACTTCATAAATGGTGAGAAGCTCTGGTCACTCATAGAGGAGTACATGCCCGAGGTTGCCGTGTTAGAAGATTTAGATCGCGTTCGCAAACGCTTGGACTCGCTCGACCCGCACTATAGTCTTGTCCCTGACGCTGACGGAGGTTTGATCATACGGGGGAAATATCCCGAGGTTGAGAAGGAGCATCCCATTACCATTTCAGGAAAGTTTGTTTTCCCCAAGACTCCGGAAGGCAAGACGATGCGCGAGCAATTCATCAAGCTGTTTAAGACTGGAGCTCCTGTAACAATCCCGCAGCCATACATAGAAGACATCAAGATATCAGGGATCAACCTGCCTTTCCCGGATTTTTCAAATGTCCAGAACGCAATCCTAGTAATAGGATCCAGGCCTTCGATGCATACTCTCAATGTGAACTTCGAAATGCTGAACGACGAGGGAACTCGAAGCGTGTTAGAGCATGTAGAGCTGAGAAAAATACAAGAGGGAACTGAGGAAGCAACGTTCAGCAACGAGGGTCAACGTTTACCTTGGGAAGTCCAGACGACCCTGAATAAGCACAATAATAAAGGGCAATACAATTTCAGGTTCAAGCTCGCCGGGTTTAATGTTAAGCAGCAGCTAGATGCCGTCCGTTTTCAGGAGGCACTTTCAAAAGGCGGAACACTCCGAGCGGTACACATTGAAACGGGTCTGGAGATTGCAAACACTCTTGTTGTGAGTGGAGCAATGGCAACTCCTGATCCAGCGGTAATTGAACTCTTAGAGAATCTAGTGTTCATTCAGAATCGTGCTAGCGTGTTGCTTTCACTTCCGGACCGGGACATCTCGGTGGCGGAGTTTAATCAAGTCTTAGAAGCTGCTCAGAAAATTCGAACCGGGAAAGCCGCCCTTCGGAGCAAAGGAGATTGGCAGATTGAACCAAATATCGAAACGGCCAAAGCATTGCTCTACATTTTTGGAAGCGGGAATGTCTCTTCATTCGCCCTGCATTTTGAAGAGACAACTGAGGTGGTTGGTTTGAATGTACCGCTGGGCCGAGTTGATATGGTTTGCGAGCAAGCGTACATTTCGAAAGAGGATCTTCAGGCTCTAAAAGCTTTTGTCGACGCTCCGAATGACCGTGGTTCCATTAAAATCAACATTAAGTTCGAGGAAGGTTCGGACATCTTGGCGACCTATTCTAAATGGTTACCTTTAGAATCAGATCAAACGGGTTCGTGAAGGATGAGAATTGGTAACGAGCAACGAACATGATAGGTAGCTTGTGGGGAAATTGTTGGGAGGATTGACAGAAACTCATCGATTCAGGCGTATACAGGCGCACTCCTTGATGGCTGCAACTCGTAGCAAACGTTAATGGGTTGTGTACACGCCGTAACAGGCGCACACGCACACTTCACGGGCGGGTTCGAGTCCCGTCGCCCGCTCCAAATTTCAAACCGGAAAGTTCAAGCGGAAGAAGTTTTTCTCACAAAGGCTAACGCCACGAGGTATCGCCGACGCTCAGGCTCCCACTCAGCCTGTTAAAGAATAGAATGAGTCCTGACTTTGGACTTTTTGACAGCGGTTCTGTTATTCACCCAGCGTCCCAGCGGCAGAGCCAACGACCTTCATTACTCATTATTGTTTTTTTTGGATCTTTTTCCTGCCATCGCAATCGTCAAAAAGAACAAGGTACTGCTGGGCTGCAAACATCGTTGTAAGAATGACAAGCGACGCTAGCGATCTCGCTCACACGAAGGCATATTGGGTACCTGTTGCTTGAGACACTTCACTTGTTATCAATCACTCATCCTCGTTTTACCAATCACTGATTCCCGTTCGGTTCGGCGCTTGCCTGGACGGTTGAAACACGAAGGAGACAGTTGTATGATCTTCTTAATCGTTTAAGTTGAAACCCGACCTCTTTTGGTTTCGCAGGAACTTGCCCGATGTTCCTCGGAGCCCCAACAGTAAAGGAGGTAACAATGTCAACAACAAGGGAGTTTTCCCTTAGCATGCAGGATCAGCCAGGTACGCTTGGAAAGATCTGCCAAGCCCTGGCTGATCGTGGAGTCAACATTCTGGCGTTCCAGTCGATGCCCTGTGAGGGTAAGAGCCTGGTTCGCTTCGTAGTGGACAATCCAACTACCGCCAAGTCGGTTCTGGATTCTCAGAAACTTCCGTACAAAGAGACGGAAGTTGTTCAAGCCAAATTTCCACACCGGCCAGGTGAGCTGGCTCGTGCGGCTTCACAACTCGGCGAAGCCAACATCAACATCGAGCACGCGTACTGCGGTATCGATCCCGGCACGAACGCACCATTGTTGATCTTCGGCGTCGCGGAGGCTGGTCGCGCGGCTAAGATCCTGGACAAGGCTGCCGCAGCCGCAGCGGCATAGAAACTTTTTCCTCATTGAGATGCTAATAGTGGGCAGGGGCTGGCGTTGAAGCCGGTTTTCCTGCCCGTTTTTTCTACTTTTTGTCCTCCGACCTGAATTCTTTACAGTCCACTACTAACGTGGGAGGGAGCCGAGTGGTAAAGTGAGGACGAATTTCACACACATGCGCAGTG
>WNGA01001992.1_pt1 | contig 34711 bp, 23 predicted proteins | sample 5400061 | NCBI WGS metagenome assembly WNGA01 (sample SAMN13153366, study PRJNA577476) | soil metagenome | isolation source: 100 cm soil or saprolite under grassland replicate 2 | place: USA:California | collected 2016-06-15
GGGGCGGGCGATTGTGGGCCGACGGGATTGCGCACGTTGCTCAGCGACAGCGCCACTGAGCCGATCACATCGGGTTCGGCGCCCTTCGTTGGTTCTTTCCAGCCGGACCAACCCTTGGCCGCGTTCAACGGAAAACCAGTGCAGGGAACCTGGAGCCTCGTCGTTGGGGACGTTGCTCTGCAGGACACGGGCACGCTGCTTTGCTGGGGCATGACGGTCACCCGCAACGAGGAAGGCTATGTCTGCAGCTTGTTCAATCGGCCACCAGAGGTTTCGGATCAAGTCGTCGCGCCGATCTTTGGCGTGGCAACGAATCTGACGCTGGCTGGCAGTGACCCCGACAATGACCCCCTTACTTTCGCTATCGTAAGTCAGCCCGCACACGGCGCGTTGACAAATTTTGATGCCTCTGCGGGGACAGTCAGCTACACGCCGGAAACAGGCTACAGCGGGCCGGACGCCTTCACTTACGTCGTCAGCGACGGTTATACCAACAGTCTTACCGCCACCGTGCACCTTACCATCCTGCCGATGCAGGCCGACCTGTCGCTTTTGGCCGTCGCGCCGGCGGTCGTGGTTATGGGCAGCAACCTGACGGTGGCGTTGGTGGTGACGAACGCTGGGCCGAGCGGTGCGAGCGGGGTGGTATTGAGCAACACGGTGCCGGAGGGCTTGAGTGTGGTGTCGGCGGCGGTGAGCCAGGGGGCGGTGACCAACGACGGGGGCGTGGTGCGGGGGGAGTTGGGGGAATTGGCGGCGGGCAGTTCGGCCACGCTGACGCTGGTGTTGCGAGCCGATCAACTGGGGATATGGACGAATGTTGCGGAGGTGACGGCAGGGGAATTTGATCCTGAACTGGCGAACAACACGATTGCGGTGGCGACCGAGGTCAAACTGGACGCCGATCTGGTAGTGGCGCTGAGGGCGGCGCCTGATCCGGTGCTGGTGCAAGGAGAGGTGACTTATACGATGGATTTGACCAATCGAGGTCCGCACACGGCGACGGCGGTGCGGCTGAGCGACGTGTTGCCGGAGGCGGTGAATTTTATATCGGTGGAGACCAGCCAGGGCAGCGGCACAAATGAGAACGGGACGGTGCGGTGTGAGCTGGGGGAACTGGCTGCCGGGAGCAATGCGCAGGTGCGGGTGGTGGTGCAGAGCACGGCGCTGGGACTGCTGACCAACGGGGTGAGCGTGAGCGCGGAGGAGATCGACCTGGAGCCTGGGGACAACGTCGCGGAGGCGGTGGTGCGGGTGGCGCCGGCGGTGGAATTGTCGGTGATGCAGCAGCAGGGAGCGGCGGCGGTGTTGCTGGGCCAGCGGCTGACGCTGGTGATGAGCGTGAGCAACGCGGGGCCGAGTGAAGCCAGCGGGGTGCGATTGGAGGACGCGTTGCCGGCGGGGATGAACTTTGTATCGGTGCAGACCAGTCAGGGCAGCGGGACGAACGACAACGGGGTCGTGCGGTGCGAGTTGGGGGTGTTGGCGATGGGCTCCAACGCGACGGTGACGGTGGAGGTGGTGCCGGGGGTGGTGGGGGTGGTGACCAACACGGTGGAGGTGAGCGCGAGTGAAACGGACCTGGAGCCGACGAACAACACGGCGACGCTGGTGGTGGTGGTGGAGCCGGCGGCGGACCTGGCCGTGGGGCAGGAAGCGACGCCGGAGCCGGTGCGATTGGGCGGACAACTGACGTATGAAGTGGCGGTGACCAACCTTGGGCCGAGCGACGCCAGCGGGGTGCGGGTGGAGGACGTGTTGCCGGAGGCGGTGAATTTTATTTCCGTGGAGACCAGCCAGGGCAGTGGAACGAATGAGAACGGGACGGTGCGGTGTGAGCTGGGGGAGTTGGCCGCGGGTTCCAACGCCACGGTGCGGATCGTGGTGGAAACGACGGCGTTAGGCGCGTTGACGAACGTGGCGAGCGTCGTCGGGACGGAGGCGGACCCGGAGTTGACGAACAACACGGCCAGCGCGGTGAGCGCGGTGCGGCTGGACGCGGACCTGGTGTTGAGCGGGAGCGTAGCGCCGGCGTTGGCGCTGGTGGACCAGGAGTTGACCTACACGCTGGTGGTGAGCAACCAGGGGCCGAACGAGGCGACCGGGGTGTGGCTGGAGGACGTGTTGCCGGAGGGACTGAGTTTGGTGCCGGTGCAGAACCCGGCGTTGGTGATCACGAACGGGGGCATCGTGCGGGTGAAGCTGGGCAAATTGGCCGTCGGCACAAACGCGGTGGTGAACCTGGCGGTTGTTCCCCATCACCCCGGCGCCATCACCAACCAGGCCCGTGTGACGAGCGACACTGTGGACATGATCCCGGAAAACAATGCGGTGACACTGGTCACCACCGTACAGCCTCTGGCGGAATTTTTCCTCCAACAGCAGGCATCGGCGCCCCTCGTCCTGGTGAACGACCAACTCACCTTCACCATCCGCGTGACGCCCATCGCGCCATACGCCGTGCCGCAGACGTTGTTGACGGACACTCTGCCTGACTCGGTCGATTTCGTGTCGATCACCGCAACTCATGGCAGTTGTACGAACGAATTTGGAATCGTGGCCTGCAACTTTGGCGAGGTGCCGGAGGGTGAAACCGCGACCGTGGCGATCACGGTTGTTCCGCGAGTGCTGGGTGAAATTACGAACCAAGTGGTGGTGACCTCTCCCTATGCCGATCCAGTCAGCACGAACCTGACGTCACAGCTCGCGGTAACGGTGGTGGGCACGCCTTTCCTCAGCTCGGAGCGTTCGCTGAACAAGCTGGTCCTCTCGTGGCCGGTGGCCGCCGAGAATTTCATCCTACAGGTGACCGACAATCTGGTTCCGCCGGTCAATTGGAGCGAGGAAAGGAACGCGTCCGTGATCGTCGGCGACCAGGTGACAGTGACGGTCAAGATGTCCACACAGGCACATTATTACCGGCTCGTCAGGCCGTAGGGCCGCCGGGGTCAGAATCGAGACCCCCTGCATCGATGGCCGGCGTTGGGCTGCCTGAATCGCCGCCCTTGATCGGTTCGGCAAACCGCAAATGACAATTCGCGAAGAACGGGAAGAGAATAACGCCGCCGGGAAAATCACCGGACTCCTCCAACGTGCACCTGTGAAGCAGCGAACAGAGGCGATCCAGCCAAAAATGGAAGCACCAGCGATGCAAAGGTCTCCTTGAGCGACTGGTCAAGCGTCTTTCCTTCGGGAAGCATCCTTTCCGAGTAAATAATTCTGGCAAAGATCCAAAATCCTGTTAAGGAAATGTGCGCGGGACGAGGATATGAGAGGATTGCTTCCAAAGACATTTGTCCTTCTAGCCGGAATTTGTGTCTGCCGAGGAGAGATTGACTGGCCCCAATTGAAATTCACCCTGGTCGCGAGTAATCTCGTTCAACCCACTTCTGTAGTCCACGCGGGAGATGGCAGCGGACGATTGTTCATTACACAACAAAGCGGACAGATTTTGACTCTGTCCGGAACCACTCTGGACGCCATTCCGTTTTTGGATATCGGCAGCAAAATAATATTAGGCGACATTTCTATGTCAATTATACCCGCGCCGGTGATGGTGCCACTATTGTCTCGCGCTTTAGCGTGAAGAACTCGGACAACATTGCTGATCCAAGCAGCGAAGAAGTCATTCTCAATATCCCGCAACCCTTCGTCAATCACAATGGCGGACAGTTGGTCTTTGGCCCCGATGGCTATCTGTACGTTGGAACGGGTGATGGAGGCGGCGCCGGGGATCCCGGCAACCGCGCTCAGGACCTTGGCTCACTACTGGGAAAAATACTCCGGATCGACGTGGATCAGGGAACGCCCTATTCGATCCCGCCAACCAATCCTTTCCTTACGAATTCATCAGCGCGGCCTGAAATATGGGCTTATGGTCTGAGAAATCCCTGGCGCTTTTCCTTCGACCGGGAAACAGGCGACCTCTATATTGCGGATGTCGGCCAGGACGCTTGGGAAGAAGTGGATTTCCAACCCGCCAACAGCCCGGGTGGCGAAAATTACGGCTGGAGACTGAAAGAAGGAAGTCATGATTTCAACCTGACCGGCGCCTTGGTTGATATCAACGCGTTAATTCGTCCTGTTGCCGAATACGGCCATGAAACGGGCGGTTCAATTACCGGCGGATATGTTTGCCGTCGTCCGGGCGCCTCTCGGCTGCATGGCATTTACTTTTTCGGCGATTTCATCTCCACCAAGATTTTCGGACTAAGATTCGATCAGGCTTGGAGGATGGCCGATCTGGGAAGGGGTTTGAGGTTCAGCACTTTTGGCGAAGATGAAGCCGGGAACGTCTATGCAGCAGATTATTCAGGGAAAATCTATCTTCTCGAAGACAACGGAGCGACTGCCGCCCCTGGTTTCAGTCCACTGCCTGGAAACTCTCCTGGTGAAATAATCACGATCAACAGCCTGACTCCAAATTCGACAATCCGTTACACTCTTGACGCACGCAACCCCATTGGATCCGATCCCGCCGTCAGCCCGGGAGATTCAATCATCATCACCAACGGAAGCACCATTCGGGCGCAAGCGTTTCGGTCCGACCTCCTTCCCAGCCTTGTTTCGACAGGCACTTTCAACTTCGTGGTTGGAACTCCGCAGTTCAGCGACATTCTGCCATCCAGAGCCTTATTCTCTATTCCCAGCAACAGCCTGATGATCATTACTTGTGCAACGCCGAACGCCAACGTTTACTACACGCTGGACAGTTCGACTCCTGGTACTAATTCACCGCTTTACGCCGGTCCATTCATCATCACTCCTCCCAAGACCCTTAGAGCCCGTGGTTTCCGTCCAGGCTTCGTCGATAGCCCGGTCCGTTCCGTCTCATTTTCCCTGGCTTCCGTTCCGATGCCTGGCCTCAGTCCGGCTGCGGGACCAATCACAAACGGAACACAGATAAGGGCCGGTTGTGCTGCTCCCGATGCGCAAATATTTTACACACTCGATGGGGTGGATCCCACGACAAACTCGATCAAATACATCGCTCCATTTTTGATTCAGGGAAACACAACGGTTAAAGCAAGGGCGTTTGTGGACAATTATCAGCCGAGTGCGGTGAATAGTGTTCTGTTCGGCTTGGTGGCCGTCGCGACGCCCGTCTTTACACCTGGCTCGGGGCCGATCACAAACGGAACACTGGTCACCATCGCTTGTGCTACTCCCGACGCGCAGATCTTTTATACGCTTGATCAAACGGATCCAACGACCAACTCCATCAACTACGCCGGTCCCTTCGTCATTCAGGGAAATACCAGGGTCAAAGCGCAAGCATTCGCGGCCGATTATGCTCCAAGCGCCATTAAGGATGTTTTTTACGATCTTGTCAGAGTGGCAACACCCGTTTTCACCCCCGCTTCTGGTCCCATCACCAATGGAACACCGGTCAGTATTACGACTGCGACCGCCGGGGCAGCGATTTATTACACCCTAGACGGAACAACGCCGACGACAAATTCGGCAGTTTACACTCAGCCGCTTGTGTTTCCGCCAAACGCGACGTTGTCCGCCATTGCCATAAAATCGGATTACAACGACAGCGTGGTTCAAAGCACCTTCTACGCATTAGTCATTCGTGAAAAGACTGTTGTTACAACGATCGCTGGAAGCGGTCAGCCCGATTTTCGCGATGGTGACGGAATCTTTGCTCGATTTAATTCTCCGTCCGGACTTTGGTTGGATCCTTCAGACAGCCTTTACATTGCAGACACGGGAAATAACAGAATTCGAAAACTTCTTCCGGGCGGGGAGGTGCTTACGGTCGCCGGTTCGGGCGTCGCGGGTAATCTTGATGGACAAGGCACCAATGCCCAGTTCAACATGCCTGTCGGAATCTGCAAAGACGCCATGGGGAATCTCTACATCACCGACAGAGGCAATTACGACAGCATTCGAAAGATCACTCCAGCGGGAGATGTATCAACGGTTGTGACCATCGGTGGCGTGGGTCTGTCGCCTGCAATGTGGCAGATCGACGTTGATCCGGCTGGAACGGTCTATTTCGGCCATTGGTGCCGCCTCTCCAAGGTGGATACGAATGGCGTTTTTGCTTACGTTGCGGGGACCGGCGTCAATGGCCCTGGCGGCTGGGGCCCGACGGTTGGACTTGGCTTGGACTCGCTTGGAAATGTTTTCGTCACCACTTCCGGTCGATTGGCCAAAGTTTATCCAGATGGAACAGATGAAACCTATGTCGGATGGGGCCCAGCCGTTGCCGATGGCGCCCGGTTACAGGCGGGTTTTGCCAACCCTCTTGATTGTGTGGTGGATGCCCTGGGGAACATCTACGTCAGTGACGATGTTTGGATCCGCAGGGTAAGCACGAACGGAATTGTCAGCACAGTTGCCGGGACAGGAGTCGCCGGCTACGTGAGTGGCGCTAGTGACAAGGCGCAATTCCGGTCGGCATCAGCCATCTGTGTTGACACCAACGGCAACCTGTACGTCGCAGATGCAGGCAACAATGGCATCCGCAGAATCTCCATCGACTCCGATTCCGATGGCATTCCCGATTTCGAAGAAACGCTCGCATCCGGTTTTCTCGTTGGTGTTGATGATCGCAAGGTGGATTCCGACGGTGACGGTCAGAGCAACGCGGACGAGTATGTCGCCGGAACAAACCCGCTCTCGGCCGCCTCTCATTTCAATATCAAAAGTGTGGATCGCCTTGAAAACAACCTGATCCTCTCCTGGGACGCTGCCGCAAACCGAATGTACCAGCTTTCTTCCTCTTCAAATTTGGCTTGGTGGGATTTTGTGACAAACATCCCGAGCGCTTCAGCGGGTTCAATCTCCGTCGCATTGACGGGCGTGACAAACGCAACCCTCAATTCCTTCTACCGACTGAGCGTCTGGCTGCCTTGATAATTGCAGGTCGAGTCACCCGAGGCGGGTCGAAAATCGAATCGAAACAAAGCGCAACGGTTGGGAAACGACTCGCCGGCTCATTTCAATCGTTTCACCAGCACCTTCGACTTGCGGCCGCCCTGGTCGTATTTCTCCCGCCGTGCGGGCGGCAAATCGTCCGGTGTGCCTTCGACAAAACCCCCTTTGGACTGGAAATAGGTGAACGCCTGGGTGGAAAGCGCGAGCACTTCGTTCAGGCCCAGTTCACGCGCCTTGGTCTCCGCAAACTGAATCAGCTTGCGGCCGATTCCCTGGTTTTCGTGCAAGGGATTGACGTAGAGGCAGGCCAATTCGCCCTTGTTCTGCTCCGGGTAAACGTGCAAGGCCACGCAGGCGACCGGGTTTTTGTCGATCTCGAAAATGTAGAAGTCGCCGATGTTTTTCTCGATGCTGGCGCGGGTGCGCTTGACCAGTTCCTCGGATTCGACCGATTTCTTGGTCAGCATCTGGATGGCGCGGATGTCTTTCTTCATCGCGCGGCGGACCTGCTGATATTCGTTGGCGTAAATCAAGGTGCCGATGCCTTCGTTAGAGAAGACCTCGGCCAGGAGACCCTCGTCCACGCGCCCGTTGATGATGTGAACACGCTGCACGCCGGCGTGACACGCGGCCGAGGCGTGGGTCGCCTTGGAGAGCATCGGCGGCGGAACGGGTTCTTTGTGATCCGCCAGGATCGCATCCAGGTCCCCCACCAGCATCTGGCGGATGAGCTGGCCTTGCGTGGCAAGGCCGTCCTGCGTGGTGATATAAATCAACTTGATCGCGCCGAGCGCCTTGGCGACTTCCAGCGCCACGCTGTCGGAATTGACGCGGTACGTTTTGCCATCGCCATCGAAGCCGAGGGGCGGCACGACCGGGACGACGCCCTGGTTCAGCAAGGTTTGGAGCAGTTCGACATCGACCCGCTCGACCCGGCCGGTGAACAGATGGTCCACGCCGTGAAGGATGCCCATCGGGTGCGCAATGACGGCGTTGGTGCAGGCGGCGCGCAGGTCGTTGGCGGAAAGGCCCTCGAGAATTTCGTGGGTCAGGCGGTTCGCGGCCGTGAGCGCCAGCTTCAGGGTGTCGGAGTCGGTCACCCCCGTGCCGTCGAGGTCGGATGGCTTGACTTTCAATTCTTCGGCGAGCGCCTTGATTTGCGCGGAGGCGCCGTGGGTGAGCACGACTCGAATGTTCAGCGAGCGGAGCACCGCGACGTCGAGCAGGATGTTGGCGAAATTTTCATCGGTGACGATGGCGCCATCGATGCTGACGATGAACGTCTTCTCGCGAAAACGGGGGATGTACTGCAGGATGCCGCGCAGGTCGGTCGGTTTCACGTTAGGTCGTTCTCATCAGGACGTCCGGGCCGCTGTTGGTTTCGAACAACGGATAAGTATTCCGTTTTCAGTCGGATTCAACTTCAATTTTTAGAACTCCGGGAACCCGGCTTTGGTTCAACCGCGAATGGACACGAACGGACACGAATATTGTTGGGATACGGATTGCGCGAATTATCACGAATTGGTCCGGGGTGAAATTCCATCGGTGTTAATCCGTGAAATTCGTGTTGCAAAGTGCGAATGGGTGTTCATTCGCGGGTGTCAATGCGATCTGCGCCCGGTCAGCGCGTTGAAGCGATCGCCTTTTCCAGCGCCGCGAGGCAGCGGGTGTTTTGTTCGGGCGTGCCGACGGTGATGCGAATCCATTCCGGGAGGTGGTAGCCTCCCATCGGCCGCGTGATGACTCCCAGTTTTTGCATATCCTCGAAAACGCGCTGGCCGTTGCCGACGCGGACGAGGACAAAGTTGGCATGAGAGGGAACGAATTCGAGGCCGAGTTGGCGAAGCGAATTCTGCAAGTAATCGAGGCCGAGCGCGTTGTTGGCCCGGGTGCGGGCCAGGTGCTCCTGATCGTCCAACGCGGCCAGCGCGCCGGCCTGGGCGATAGAGTTGAGGTTGAATGGCTGGCGGATTTTTTCCAGCGCGGCGATCAGTTCCGGATGTCCGATGCCATAACCCAGCCGTAAGCCGGCCAGACCGAAAATCTTGGAAAACGTCCGCATCAACAGGAGGTTCGGCTTCGAACCGTGGCGAACGAGGGGCAGCAAATCGACCGGATCTGCCAGAAAATCAAGGTAAGCCTCGTCCATCACCAGCAACACGTGGTCCGGGATCTCGGCGACGATCTGGACGACGTCGGCGCGCGGCGCGAGCGTGCCGGTCGGATTGTTGGGGTTGGCCGCAAACAGGACTTTTGTGTTGGGAGTGACCGCCTGGAGCATCGCGGGGAGGTCGTGGCCATAATGTCTGGCCGGCACGATGACGAGGTTCGCGCCAAACAGATGCGTGACGAGGGGATACACCGCGAAGCAATATTGCGAGACGACGACGTCCACGCCCGGCCGCATGAGAGCGTGACCGACAAACTCGATGATTTCGTTTGAGCCGTTGCCAAGGGTGAGCTGCTCCGGTTCGACGTCGAGTTTTCGGGCGAGTTTTTGTTTCAGGTAAAAGGCACTGCCATCGGGGTAGAGATGCAGATTGCGCAAGACGTTGTTCATCGCGGCCAGCGCGGCGGGGGAGGGGCCGAGCGGGTTTTCGTTGGACGCCATTTTGATGAAGTCCTCCGGGGGCAATCCGAGTTCACGCGCGACTTCTTCGATGGGCCGGCCCGGTTGATAGACCGGCAGATTGCGGAGCGCCGGGTTGAAAGAGGAGGGCAGGGTCATGCCGGTGTGCGGTGGCGGAGACAGGAAGCGGGCCATCGGACCTGTTCTGGACCCGGCCTTGGGCCGCCCTCCGGCCATCCGATGGGGAGAGGAAAAGGGCGATGCCGCAGTGAATGGGTCGAGCTCATTGGAGCGTTTTGAGGATTTTATTCACATCCACGTGCTGCGCAATCAAGTCGCGGATCAGCGCGATTTTCTGGGTGTCATCGGGGCGGGTTTTGACATTCAGATCGTGGACTATCGAAGCGACGTAGTAACTGTCGTCGGCGACCGAGAGAACCGGGAAGGGCATTTTGCTGATGACTTTTTGCGATACCTGGCTTGGCTTGAGATTGCGTGTCAGGACCATACCGGCCAACCCGCTGTTGTCCTCGCCGGACAGGGTGGTGGCCACCGCGAGGATGATGTCCTCCCGGTCGCCCGGCGTGATGATGAGCACGCCTTTTTTGAAGAGGTGGAGGGCGTTTTGCACGCCCATCGCGCCGATGAGGACCTCCTCGACCGGGTTGTGAAACTGGTCGGACTGGTTAAGGGCTTCGGCGTTCAACTCTTCACGGATCAAATCCATCGTCGGTTGAGAGAGAATCCGCTGGTGCGGCACGACGCCGAGCAAATCCAATTCCTTGCGTTTCAAGCCGCGGCGGGCAAATTCCGTGATCGAATCAATTTTTTTGCCCAACACTTTGTTGAGGATGACGCCGATGACTTCGACGCCTTCTTTTTCGAACAGCGCCTGGTTCAAGGAAACCTCGTCGATCGGTTTGCCGATGCCGCCCTGGGTCACGATGATGACCTTGGCCCGGAGCAGCTTGGCGACGCGGGCATTGGACAGGTCGAAGACCGAGCCGACGCCGGCGTGACCGGAGCCCTCGCAAAGCACGAAGTCCTTTTCCCAGGCAACGCGGTCGAAAGCGTTCTGGATTCGCCTGACCAAAACGTCGTAGTTGGACGACTCGAGATATTTCCGGGTGAAGTCCGGCTCGACGGCGATCGGGCTCATGTCCACCAGGGGGCAGTTGAGTTGATAGACGCGGTCCATCAGGACGGTGTCTTCATCAATCTTCTGCTCCTCGATCTCGACGAAACGCTGGCCGACCGGCTTGATGTAGCCGATGCGCGGATAGACGCTTTGCAAGGCGGCCAGCAACCCGAGGGAAGCGGTGGTTTTGCCGTCGTTTTGGCGGGTGGCGGCGATGAACACGCGGGGTGTGGTGGTGTTTTTCAGTGGCACGGGAGATTCCTTGGGGAACCAACGCTCGGAGGGGAGCGCTGATCGACAGGTTGGGTTCATTCTCCGGGCAGCTTCTGGCCCGCGCCCGGGTAGAGCTTGTTGTATTCAACGGACTGAACGCCGACGATGGCGGCAACGCCGAGAATGTCGTGCGCGTTGGATCCGCGCGAAACGTCGGCGGCCGGACGGTCCAGGCCGAGGAGAATCTGGCCGTAGGCGTTGGCGCGCGCGACATGCTGGATCAGTTTGCTGGCGATGTTGCCGGAATTGAGGTCGGGGAAGATCATCACATTGGCGTGGCCGGCCACCTTGCTGGCGGGAAGTTTTCGCGCGGCAATCTCCGGCACCAAAGCGGCGTCCACCTGCAACTCCCCGTCAAAATCCGCCTCGAACAGTTTTTCGCGGGCCTGCTTTTCGGCCAGGGCGGTGGCCGCCTGCACCTTGCCGATGGAAGGGTGTGTGGCGCTGCCTTTGGTGGAAAAAGAGAGCAAGGCCACGCGCGGGCGTGTGCCGAGGAGTTGTCGCGCCAGTTGCGCCGTGGAGACGGCGATGTCCGCCAGTTGGTCCACGCCGGGATCGGGAATGACGCCGCAATCGGCCATGAACATCACGCCGTTTTCGCCGAAACGCGTGTCTTCGACTTCCATGACCATGCAACTGGAAGCCGTTGCCTGTTGCGGGGCGACCTTGATGATCTGGAAGAGCGGCCGCAAGACACTGCCGCTGATCTCATTCGTGCCGGAGACCAGACCGTCGGCCTGGTGCATCGCCACCATCATGGCGGCGAAATAATTCGGCTTGAGCATCGCCTCGCGGGCTTCGCGTTCCTTGATGCCCTTGTAACGGCGCAACTGTTCGAAGCGCCGCGCGAAGTTGTCCAGTTCCTCGCTTTCCTCGGGATTGATGATGCGGACGCCCTCCAGCGGAACGTTCAGGCGTTCGGCGGCTTCTTTGATTTTCGTGCGGTCGCCCAGCAGGATCGGGACGCCCAGGCGCAACGAATGAAATTGGCGGGCCGCCTGCAGCACCCGCGGCTCCGTCCCTTCGGGAAAGACGATGCGTTTCGGGTGTCGCTGCAGCTTTTCAATGACGCTGCCGATGAATCGCATGGCCGTTTAGTAACCGAGCGCGGGGGAAACTGCAACAGGGGAATGGGGATCAAAAAGTTTGGAGCTTTGGATTTGGAGCTTCGCCTCCCGGCGGGCTGGCTCGGCGTCACACGTAGAGCGCCGCCTGCAGGTCGCGGACCAGCACGCTCATGTAGGGATAGCGTTTGTCCGGGTCGCGTTCGAGGCACTTCAGGATGGCCTTCTCGAGCGCCGCCGGGATGTCGGGATTCAATTCGCGCGGCGAAAGGAATTCCAGGCTGCGATCGAGTTCCTTGCGCAGGATTTCGTCGGGCGAGTCGCCGGCGAACGGCTTGCGGTTGGTGAGCAGTTCGTAAGCCGAGACGCCGTAAGCGAAAATGTCCACGCGATGATCGATCGGTTGGCGACGAATCTGTTCGGGCGCCATGTAAGCGGGCGTGCCGGGGTTGTCCGACATTTTTTTGGGTTTGTCCGGCTTGGGTTGGGCGAGGTCGAAGTCCACGAGTCGGAGGCTGGCATTGCGGGTGAGGAGAACGTTTTCCGGTTTGAAATCGAGGTGCATGAAACCACTTTCGTGCACGTGCTCGAGGGCAATGGCCATGTCGATCAACACATTGCTGATGTTCTCAATGAGCACCGGGTCGTTGCGCGCATACAACAGCTTCAGGTTTTCGCCCTCGACGTATTCCATGGCCAGATAAAGGTCGCCCTCGATCTTGCCGTGGGCCAGGTAGCCGATCACGTATTCGTGATTGTGGATGCGGGAAAGGATTTCGCAGCCGCGGAGAAAGCGGCGTTTGGCGGACAAGCGGAAGCGGAGCTTGTGATGGAGCAGGCGGAGCGCGCATACCTTGCCCTGCGCATCGGTGGCCAGCCAGATGTCGGCCATGCCGCCGCTGTTAATCAGCTCCTGCAAATAATAAGGGCCGAACTGGCCGGGCTGGCGCGGTTCGGCATCGCTGGCCTCTGAACGTCCAAATAACGGCATCTTGAGTTGGCGCTGCTCTTTAGCACGGCAGCCCAACCCATGCCATGACTTTTTGTCGGACAGCCAATTCCAGACTTGGCCAAAGCGCGGGCGAACTTTATCGTTGACCGATGCGTCCCGTCCGCTCGCTGGTGATTTACACGGGAGTTGTTTTCGCCGGAGGCGCATTGTTGGCTCCCTGGTTATATTGGAGTGTTCAATGGTTTGGCGCTCAGGTTCCGGCGCTCCACGGTCTGGCCCATCAGCCCTTTCATCGTTACGTCCATCGCTCCCTGCTGGCGCTGGCGTTGATCGGACTGTGGCCGCTGCTGCGCAGCCTCGGCGCGCGCGCCTGGCCGGACGTCGGATTGGTCGAACCGACCGGACAACGGCGAAAACTGGCGCTGGGTTTCGCGCTGGGTTTCGCTTCGCTGGCTTGCGTTGCGGTGGTTGTTCTGGCGGCCGGTGCGCGCGGTGTCGATGCCGGCGTTTCGACCGGTCGTGTCATCGGAAAGATACTGGGCGCGGCGTCCACGGCGGCGGTCGTGGCGGTACTGGAGGAAATCCTGTTCCGGGGCGCGATTTTCGGCGCGCTGCGAAAAACGTGTCGCTGGCCCGGCGCTCTGATGATCAGCAGCGCCATTTACGCGCTGGTCCATTTTTTCAGCAAACCCCAATCGCCCGCGGAAATCCATTGGAACTCCGGTCTTGCCCTGTTGCCCTCCATGCTGCGCGGGTTTCTGGATTTCGAGCAGGTGGTGCCCGGTTTTTTCAACCTGACCCTGGCGGGCGCGCTATTGGGGCTGGCGTATCAGCGCACCGGCAATCTTTTTTTCTCCATCGGCCTCCATGCGGGCTGGATTTTCTGGCTTAGAGCGTATAGCTTTCTGACGCGCGAAACGGGCGGCGCGCACGCGTGGTTCTGGGGCACGGGCAAATTGATCGACGGCTGGCTGGCGCTGGTCGCGTTAACGCTGACGCTGTGGTTGCTTTTGCAAATGTTACCGCGCGAAGAGAACCACGCCCTGGCCTCCACCGGATGAAGTCGTCGGCCCTCGCGAGCGGACTGAAAAGCTGGCTTGAAGCCGGCCTGGGCTTTTTCTATCCTCCGGTTTGTCAGCTCTGTTATTCCGAGGCTGCGACGGCGGCCGAAGGCTACGTCGGGGCGCGTTGCGGGCAAGGCGTGCGCCTTATCAAACCGCCGTTCTGTGAGTGTTGTGGCCTGCCGTATGAGGGCGAAATTACGACACGCTTTGATTGCAGCAACTGTCGGGAAATGGAACTTCACTTCCAATCCGCGCGGGCCGCGGTCGTCGCCGGTCACCTGGTGCTCGACGTCATTCATCGCTACAAATACCAACGCGCGCTTTGGTTCGAAGGGTTTCTGGCCGATTTGCTCATTCGCGCAGCCGGTCCCGCGCTGGCTGCGGAACCCTGGGACATGATTGTGCCCGTGCCGCTGCACCCGGTGAAAAAACGCCAACGCGAGTTCAACCAGGCCGAACGGCTCGCCGTCCGGCTGGGCGGAGCCGCGCGGATTCCCGTGAACACGCGCGTGCTGCGCCGGGTGGAAGCCACGCGGACACAGACGCTGCTCACACGCAAACAGCGCGCGGCCAACGTGCGCCATGCCTTCGCCGTCCGGGCCGGTTGCCAACTCCAGGGCGGACGCATTATCCTGGTGGACGACGTGTTGACGACCGGAGCCACGACGAGTGCCTGCGCCCGCGTTTTGCAGAAGGCCGGGGCGGGAGAAGTCCGCGTCTGGACGGTCGCACGCGGTTTGTAATTTATGAAAATTTCATTCGAGTTGAACGGGGCGGGGGCGCGGAGTGCGCTTGCGGCCAATCGCCTTCAACTCCCGACCTCCAACTTACAACCCTCCTGAGCCATGTCCTCCACCACATTCACCAAAAAGACCCTTGGCCTGGAAAGCGCCGAACCGGCCGTGACGCCGCCTCCGGCCGGCGCGGAAGCCAGCTTCGCGAGAAAGCCGAAGCTCGGTTCGACCAAGTCCAAAAAGCGCGACATCCCGGAGGGTCTGTGGCGGAAGTGCCCGAAATGCTCCACGATGATTTTTGACAAGGAGCTGGACGACAACCTCAAGGTCTGCACCCGCTGCGGCGAGCATTTCCCCATCGGCGCGCGCGAACGCATCAACGCGCTCGTCGAAACCTGTTCCTTCGAGGAGATGGACGCCGAAATGACCAGCGTGGACGCGCTCCGTTTTACCGGTGTGGCGGCCTACACCGATAAACTGCGGGAGTATCAGAAGAAGACCGGACTCAAAGACGCCGTCATCACCGGCATCGGGCGAATCGACGGCCACCGCGTGGCGCTCGGGGTCATGGACTTCGATTTTCTGGGCGGTTCCATGGGTTCGGTGGTGGGAGAAAAGCTGACGCGCCTGATTGAAGCGGCGACGGAGAAAGGCCTGCCGCTCATCATCATTTCCACCAGCGGCGGCGCGCGGATGTATGAAGGCATGTTCAGCCTCATGCAAATGGCCAAGACCTGCGGCGCGCTGGCCTATCATGCCCGGAACAAACTGCCCTACATCAGCGTATTGACGGATCCGACCTACGCCGGTGTCATGGCCAGCTACGCCAGCCTGGGTGACCTGATCATCGCGGAGCCGGGCGCGTTGATTGGCTTCGCCGGTCCGCGCGTCATCAAGGACACCACGCAGGCCGAATTGCCGCCCGGTTTCCAGACAGCCGAGTTTCTTCTGGACCACGGCCTGATCGACGCAATCGTGCCCCGCAAGGAAATGAAAGAACGCTTCGGTTATTACCTCGAGTTTCTGGCGGAACGCATGAAAAAGGCGGCCGCGCCGGGCTGAGTTCAGCGGGGCGTCGCGGGGGCAATGCGGAGGTCGTGCGGGTTGAATTTCCGGGCGAGCTGGAACTTGTCCGGCGCCGGCGGATTTGTTAACGTCGCCGCACTTTCATGCGCATTGAACTTTTACCTTCCCTGGTTTTGGCCGTTCTGGTTTCGGCGCCGCTGCGGGTTTGGCCGGCGCAATCGTTGCCCGCCTCGGACCAGCGCGCGGGCGCGGTCAAAGATTTGAATACGCTGCGGGAGTTTCCGGCAATCCACTCGCGGTCGGAATGGGAGTCAAGGAGGAAGGAGATTCGCGAACAGATTCTGGTGAGTTGCGGGTTGTGGCCGTTGCCGGAGAAGAGGCCGCTGAACGCGCAGGTCTTCGGCAGGGTCGAGCGCGACGGTTACAGCGTTGAGAAAGTTTATTTCCAGAGCTATCCGGGATTTTATCTGGCCGGCAATCTGTATCGGCCGCTCGGGAAAGGGAGCGGGCGGTTCCCGGCGATCTTGAATCCGCACGGTCATTGGCCGAACGGGCGCATGGCGGACACGGCGGACGGAAGCATCGCGGCGCGTTGCATCAATTTCGCGAAGCAGGGGATGATCGCTTTTTCCTATGACATGGTCGGCTACAACGACACGCGGTTCCCCGATTGGCCGACGGACGAGGAGTTCTACAAGCGGCACCGGCGGTTCGCAACGAACGAGGTCAACCTGCTGTGGAACATCAGCCTGATGGGGCTGCAAACCTGGAACAGCATTCGCGCGCTCGACTTTTTGGAGTCGCTGCCGGAGGCCGACAAGTCGCGGCTGGCGTGCACGGGCGAATCGGGCGGCGGCACGCAGACGTTCATGCTGGGCGCGGTGGAAGATCGGCTGGCAGCGCAGGCGCCGGTCGTTATGGTGTCGCATTCGATGCAGGGCGGGTGCTCGTGCGAGAACGCGCCGGGTTTGCGGGTGGATTATTCGAACATGGAAATCGCCGCCGTGCCGGCCCCGCGTCCACAGATTCTGGTGGCGGCCACGGGCGATTGGACGAAGATGACGCTCACGGTCGAAGGGCCGGCGGTGGCGGGCATCTACCAGTTGTTCAACGCCGGTGACCGGTTGCGTTACCGGCGATTTGATTTTGGCCACAACTACAATCAGACGAGTCGCGAGGCGGTTTACGAGTGGTTCGGCCAATGGCTGTTGAAGCATCCCGATCCGGCGTCATTGAAGGAGGCAGCCTGCGCGAAGGAGCCGGACGCGGCGCTGCGCGTGTGGCCGGATGGCAAGCTGCCCGGGGACGCGCTCAGCGAGGCGGAGTTCATCCAATCGCTCGTCAGCATGGACGAGGCGCAACTGGAGCGGTTGCGGCCGCATGACCGCGAATCGCTCGAACGTTTCAAAAGCGTGATCTGGCCCGCATGGAAGCACACGTTGCAGGTGGGCATTCCGGAGGGAGACCTGCTGGTGGCGGCCGGCGAAGTGAGCAAGGTCGGGGATTACACCGTGTCGCGTCTGGTGGTGGGTCGGGCGGGTAAGGGCGACCGGCTGCCGGTGTTGATGCTGACGCCGCGCCGCGAGACATTGCGCAACCTGGTGGTGCTCGCGCATCCGCAGGGTAAGTCGGCCTGGCTCGACAAGGATGGCGCGCCGGTGGGACTGGCGAAGAAGATTCTGGATCGCGGCAGTTCGGTGATTTTATTCGACGCCTTTTTGACGGGCGAGCTGGCGAAGGCAGAAGCGCCGGTGGCGCGCAAACGGTTTGACCTGTTTTTCAGCGCCTACAATCGGACCGATCTACAGGAACGGGTGCAGGACTGCGTCACGGTCTGCGCGTTTGCGCAGACGCACAGCAAGGACCGGCGGGTGGTCCTTTGCGGGGCCGGGCGCGCGGGGCTGTGGGCCTTGCTGGCGGCGCCGGCCGCGGACGCGGTGGCGGCGGACGGCGATGGGCTCGACCCGACCGACGACGCAGCGCTGTTGAGTGCGGACCTGTTTGTGCCGGGAATTCGGAAGACGGGCCTGTTTGGCGGGGCCGCCGTGCTGGCGGCGCCCCATCCCCTGCTGCTCCAGAACGTGGGCAGGAACTTTCCAACGGCTTTACTGAGGGACGTGTATGCGGCAGACCGGGCGGGGAAACTGTTCCGCCTGGAAGAAGCCCGTTTGCCCGATGACAGGCTGGCGGAATGGCTGGCGCGATGAGGGGGGATTGCTCTGAATTTGCCGGTGATCGGCGGCGGCGGAGAATCTGAAGAAAAACCGTTGACAGCCCGGCAGGTGTTAAATAATTTGTTCGCAATCGTTGGATCGTGAAAAACTAGAAATTCATTGGCCCCAGAGATTTTGAAAGAAGAGGATGGGGTCAATGGAGTTTTGTCGTTTTTTGCGGCAGTCAGGATTAAGAGCATTCGGCTATTGCCCATGTAGCTCAGTCGGTAGAGCACGTCCTTGGTAAGGACGAGGTCATCAGTTCAATCCTGATCATGGGCTCCAGCTCACGCTTTTAGAACTAAAACCAACAACAGCAGGAAATCGCATGGCAAAAGAAGCGTTTCAGAGAACAAAGCCGCACGTAAACGTCGGCACGATCGGCCACGTTGACCATGGAAAGTCCACGTTGACGGCGGCCATCGTCCAGGTGCAGTCGGGCAAGGGTATGGCAAAACCCATTTCCTATGCGGAAATTACCAAGGGTGGCACGGTTCGCGACGCCACCAAAACGGTGACCATCGCGGTTTCCCATGTCGAGTACGAAACCGCCACCCGCCACTACGCCCACGTGGATTGTCCCGGTCACGCCGACTATGTGAAAAACATGATCACCGGCGCCGCGCAGATGGATGGCGCCATCCTTGTTGTCAGCGCCGCCGACGGTCCGATGCCCCAGACCCGCGAGCACATTCTGCTGGCCCGCCAGGTCGGCGTGCCGGCCATCGTCGTGTTCCTGAACAAGGTCGATCTCGCCGATGCGGACCTGCTCGATCTGGTGGACATGGAAATCCGTGATCTGCTGACCAAATATGGATTTCCCGGCGAGAAGACGCCGATCATTCGGGGGAGCGCGACCGCGGCGCTGGCCGGAAAACCCGAAGGTCAGAAGGCTATTCAGGAATTGATGGACGCGATCGACAGCTTTATCCCGCTGCCGACGCGCGAGGTGGACAAGCCGTTTTTGATGTGTATTGAAGACGTGTTCAACATTGAAGGTCGCGGCACGGTGGTAACCGGCCGGGTGGAACGCGGTGAACTGGCCAAGATGTCGGAAGTGGAAATCGTCGGCCTGCGCGAGACCCGCAAGACGGTGGCCACGGACATCGAAATGTTCCGCAAGCTGCTCGACAAGGCGAGCGCGGGCGACAACGTCGGGGTGCTGCTGCGCGGGGTCAAGAAGGAAGAAGTCGAGCGCGGGATGGTGCTGGCGAAGCCGGGGACCATCACGCCGCACACCAAGTTCAAGGCCGAAGTGTATGTGTTGTCGAAGGAGGAAGGCGGTCGGCACACGCCATTTTTCAGCAATTATCGTCCGCAGTTTTATTTCCGGACGACGGACGTGACGGGTACGGTGAAGCTGGCCGAGGGAGTGGAAATGGTGATGCCGGGCGATAATGTTTCGGTGGACATTGAGCTGATTGCGCCTGTGGCGATGGAAAAAGGCCAGCGGTTTGCGATTCGCGAAGGGGGCCGGACCATCGGCGCCGGGCGGGTAAGCGAGGTGGTTGCCTGAATTGAGCGAAGAGGAATCGAGGAGCGCGGGGGTGACTCCGCCTCCGCTTTTTCGTCTCTTGAGAGAGCGAAGAAAGTTGCAGCCGTGGGTCAGGGCGGTAGCTCAATTGGTAGAGTAGCGGTCTCCAAAACCGTCGGTTGGGGGTTCGAGTCCCTCCCGCCCTGCCAGAAACTGATGTCCGGAGGGGTGGCAGAGTGGTCTATCGCGACGGTCTTGAAAACCGTTATGGCTTAACCGCCATCGGGGGTTCGAATCCCTCCCCCTCCGCCAGCGCGGAAACCGGAAGACAGAAAGAGAACTGTGGAAAACTGGTACGTCAAACTGGGTATATGGGTCGGGGCCATCGGCGCCGCCTTCGTGTTTTTGTGGCGCAAGGGTTACCTGTTGCGCGTCACGAACTACGTCGCCGAGACCCGTGAAGAATTGAAAAAGTGTGCCTGGCCGTCGGTGAACGAACTGAAAGGCTCGACCGTGGTGATCATGATCACGCTGGCGTTATTGGGCGGGTTCACCGTCAGCGTCGATTTTGTGGTGTCCTATCTGATACGATGGATCCTCGGTTGATCATTTATTACTGAATAAGGCGTTGCATGCAGAGCCAATGGTTTGTCATCCATACCCTGGCGGGCCAGGAACAGAAGGTCAAAGACAGCATTGAAAAGCGTCTCAAAACCGAAGAGATGGCGGAATATATCAAGGAAGTCCTCGTGCCGATGGAGAAAGTGGCCGAGGTCCGGAATGGAAAGAAGACCGTGACCATGCGCAAGCTGCATCCGGGCTACGTCTATATCAACCTGGTTTTGGTGGATGAAAACCAGCGGGTCCTGGAAAAGCCGTGGTACTTCATTCGCGACACCCAGGGCATCATCGGTTTCGTCGGCGGCGAGCGTCCGGTGCCCGTGAGTCCGGAAGAAATCGAGGTCATCAAAGCGCAGATCGCCGAGTCGGAAGATACCGAAAGACCGAAAGTGAGCTTTGAAGTCGGCGAGACCGTGAAGATCAACGACGGACCGTTCCTCAACTTCAGCGGGGTAATCGAAGAAATCGACCCGGACAAAGGCAAGTTGAAAGTGACCGTGAACGTGTTTGGCCGCAACACACCGGTCGAGCTCGAGTATTGGAAAGTGGAGAAGGCGTGATGCGAACAGACGGTCGGTTCAACGGCTCAACGGCTCAACAAGCTAACCGTTCAACAAATAACGAACACAACACATGGCAAAGAAAGTCGTTGGGCAGATCAAGTTGCAGATTCCCGCGGGTCAGGCGAATCCCGCCCCGCCCGTTGGTCCGGCGCTCGGCCAGCAGGGGGTCAACATCATGGCATTCTGCAAGGAATTCAACGCGGCGACGAAAGACCAGGCCGGCATGGTGATACCGGTGGTCATCACAGTTTACCAGGACAAGTCGTTCACGTTTATCACCAAATCACCGCCGGCCTCCGTGCTGTTGAAAAAAGCGGCCGGGATCGCCTCGGGTTCCAAGATGCCAAACAAGGAAAAAGTCGGCAAGGTCACGCGGAAACAGGTGTTGGACATCGTAAAATTGAAAATGAAAGATTTGAACGCGACGACTGAGGAAACCGGTTTCCGCATCGTTGCCGGAACCGCCCGCAGCATGGGCATCGACGTCATCGGATGACCTTCAACCGCGGGAGAGCCCAATGGCTCGCTGGCACCGCAACCAAAAAGAATGCCGAGTAAACGTTACAAAAAGGGACTCGCGTCGGTGGAGGCGAAGAAATCGTATTCGCTCAAGTCCGCCGTCGACGTGTTGGCCCGGTTTCCCAAAGCCAGGTTCAATGAAACGGTGGAGCTGGCCTTTCGGCTGGGTGTGGACCCGAAACAATCCGACCAGATGGTCCGCGGGACGGTGCCGCTTCCTCATGGCAGCGGCAAGACCGTGAAGGTGCTGGTGTTTGCCAAGCCGGGCGCGGCGGCCGACGCCGCAAAAGCGGCCGGCGCCGAATACGTTGGCTACGAGGACCTGATCAAAAAGTGCAACGAAGGGTGGGCGGATTTTGACATTGCCGTCGCGACACCCGAAGCTATGGGCGAGGTCCGCAAGCTCGGCAAGGTGCTCGGGCCGCGCGGCCTCATGCCGAATCCGAAGACCGGCACGGTCACAGAGGACACCGCCAAAGCGGTCAAGGAAGTGAAAGCCGGGCGCGTCGAGTTCAAGATCGACAAGGCCGGCAACGTGCACGTGCCCATCGGAAAGGCTTCGTTCACCGCGGAGCAGATCGCCGAAAACGCCCGCGCGGTGATTGATGCGGTCATCAAGGCGAGGCCGCACAGCGCCAAGGGCGCCTATTTGCGGAGTTGCACGTTGTCGGCCACGATGAGTCCGCCGGTTCGTTTGGACGTGCGCGAATTCCTTGCGGCGGCTTAACCTTGACTGCATTGCCTTATGCGCGCGGAAAAACAATTCATCACCAAAGAATACGTCACCCGGTTGAACGCCTCGCCGTTCTTCCTGGTGGTCGATTACAAGGGACTGACCGTCGGGCAGTTTACCGAGCTGCGGAAGCGTTTGAACCGGTCCGGCTCGGAGGTTCATGTGGTCAAGAATTCCATCTTTCGCATCGCGGCGAAGGAAGCGGGCGTGGCGGACCTGTCCGGCACCTTGGCGGGCCAGCTCGCAGTGGTGACCGGTCAACGTGACATTTCGGTCGCGGCCAAGGCGCTGAAGACGTTTCAATCCGAATTCGAGAAACCGAAGCTGAAGTTCGGTTATCTGAACAATCAACGGCTGGAGACGGCCGAATTGATGACGCTGGCCGACCTGCCGTCGATCGAACAACTGCGCGCTGAAATTGTCGGACTGATGGAAGCTCCGATCGCTTCACTCCTGAGCGTCATGGAAGCACCGGCTCGCGAGCTGGTTTATACGTTGCAGGCGTGGATCGACCAACAAGGCGGCCCCAAAAACCTGGAATGAGACTCGACACTTTCGCCGGCGCTCGAATGCCGGCGACGGCGGGACAAAACAAAACGCAAACAGAGTAAATCGTCGGCCGGGAGGCACTCGGCATAATTCTCCGGCGGCCGCTGGAGACGACGGGACTGAAAGGAAACATGGCGGATATACAAGCATTAGTGGAACAAATCAGCGGCCTGACGGTGCTGCAGGCCGCTGAACTCAAGAAAGCCCTGCAGGAAAAGTTGGGTGTCACCGCGATCGCTATGCCCATGGCGGGCGCTGGCGCTCCGGCCGCGGGCGGCGCGGCGGCGGCCCCGGCGGCGGAAGTAAAGACGGCCTTTGACGTGATCCTTGCTTCGGTGCCGGCCGACAAGAAAATCTCCGTGATCAAAGCGGTCCGTGAAGTGAAAGCGGGTCTGGGTCTGGCCGAAGCCAAGGCGCTGGTGGAAGGGGCGCCCAAACCGGTGCTGGAAGGCGCCAACAAGGCCGACTCCGACGCGGCCAAGAAGAAGCTCGAGGAAGCTGGCGCCAAAGTCGAAGTCAAGTAACTTATTGGATGACGGGGCGGCGGACTTCCCGCCGGCCCCGCTTCGCCCGCCGAAAAGAGCGCATTGAAACAGAATTCGAACGGAACGGGGAAAACGGAAGTGAGAGAACTTTGCCGGCGGTTCCCGGGAGCCACCCGGGGACAGCGTTGGTGTCGTAATCAGAGCAAAAATAACGGTCCGGCCTGGTGCCGGCCAATCAACCAGAGGTCAAAATGCCATCGCGAGTAGCAGAACGAATCAACTTCGGTAAGATCAAAGAAGTCATCGCTCCGCCGAACTTGATCGAAATCCAGATCAATTCCTACGTCGAGTTCCTGCAAGCCGGGGTCCCGGCCACGCGGCGAAAACTTCTGGGCCTGCAGGCCGTCTTCAAAGAAGTTTTCCCGATCGCCAGCTATGACGGAAAAATTGAACTGGACTATCACAGCTACGAAATCGGCGAGCCGAAACAAGATTGGCTGGAATGCCTCCGGGAGGGGATCACCTTCGGCGCGCCGCTCCATGTGACCTTTCATCTGAAGGACGAGAAGGGAACGAAGGAGGAGACGGTGTTCATGGGCGAACTGCCCCTGATGACGCCCCAAGGCACCTTCGTCATCAATGGCGCCGAGCGCGTCATCGTCAGCCAGTTGCATCGTTCGCCGGGCATCGCCTTCGAGGCGACGCAACACCCGAACGGCAAGACGCTCCATTCGTTTCGCATCATCCCGGACCGCGGCTCGTGGTACGAGGCGCAATTCGACACGAGCGATTTGCTCTACGTTTACCTCGACCGCAAGAAGCGGCGCCGCAAATTTTTGACGACGACTTTCTTCCGCGCCCTCGGTTACAGCTCCGATGCGGACGTGCTCAAGCTCTTTTACGACATCGAGGAGTTGAGCGTCAAAGCGGCGGAAAATCTCGACGACATCCAGAACAAAGTTCTCATCGAAGACGCCGTGGACCAGGACAAGAGCATCGTGGTGGCCCGCGCGTTTGAGCCGCTGTCGAAAGCGGTGGTCAAACAGATTGCCGAGCTGGGCGTGACGAAGATTCGCGTCGTGGACACCACGGTGGACGACGGCATCATCATCAAATGCCTGAAGAAAGACCCCACGAAGAACGAGGAAGAGGCGTTAAAAGATATTTATCGCCGCTTGCGGCCCGGCGATCCGCCGACCGCATCCAACGCCCGCGCGTTGATCAAACGCCTGTTCTTCGATCCGAAACGCTATGATCTGGGCCGCGTCGGCCGTTACAAGATCAACCAGAAGTTGGGCCTGAAGGACGGGGATTCGCGCATTTTGACCAAGGAAGACCTGGTGGGCGCGACGAAATACCTGCTTCGCCTCAAGAAAGGGGAGGGGAGTCTGGACGACATCGACCATCTGGGCAGCCGGCGGGTGCGCACGGTGGGTGAGTTGCTGGCCAACCAGTGTCGCGTCGGTCTGGCCCGCACGGAACGTCTGGTCAAGGAGCGCATGACGCTCTTCGACCAGGGCGTGGAGGCGATGACGCCCCAGAAGCTGATCAATCCGAAGGCGCTCTCGGCCGTCGTCCGCGATTTCTTCGGTCGCAGCCAGCTCTCGCAGTTCATGGACCAGATCAACCCGCTGGCCGAGTTGACGCACAAACGGCGTCTCTCCGCCTTGGGACCCGGGGGTCTTTCGCGGGATCGCGCCGGTTTCGAGGTCCGCGACGTGCATCCCTCGCACTACGGACGCATCTGCCCCGTGGAAACGCCCGAAGGCCCCAACATCGGTCTGATCGCCTCGCTGGCCACCTTCGCGCGCGTCAACGATTTCGGCTTCATCGAAACCCCTTACCGGAAGGTCGAGAAGGGGCGTGTCACCGGCCACATCGATTACCTGACCGCCGACCGCGAAGAGGCGTTTATCGTCGCCCAAGCCAACGCGCCCATTGATGACCGGGGCAACTTCACCACCGACCGCGTGACCTGCCGTTGCAAAGGCGACTTCATCGACGTCGAGCCGGCGCGGGTGGATTACATGGATGTGTCGCCGAAACAGCTCGTTTCGGTGGCCGCCGGGTTGATCCCGTTCCTCGAGCACGACGATGCCAACCGCGCGTTGATGGGTTCCAACATGCAGCGCCAGGCGGTGCCGTTGATCGTCACCGAAGCGCCGCTGGTGGCCACCGGCCTGGAGGATCGGGTGGCCCGGGATTCGCGCGCCGTGATCGTGGCCGCGGAAGGCGGGAAGGTCGCCTCGGTGACCGGCAATCAAATCATCGTCACCCGGGACGGCAAAGTGCCCGAAGGCAAAAAGAAGATCCGGCAGGATCCCCAGGAGGGGACCTATGTCTATCACATCCGCAAGTTCATGCGCTCGAACGCGGCGACCTGCATCAATCAGAAGATCCTTACCGAACGCGGTGACACGGTGAAGAAAGGCCAGGTCATCGCCGACGGTCCCTGCACGGCGGGCGGCGAACTGGCGCTGGGACGCAACGTCCTGTGCGCGTTCATGCCGTGGAACGGGTACAACTTCGAGGACGCCATCCTCATCAGCGAGCGGATCGTCAAAGACGACGTCTTTACTTCCATCCACATTGATGAGTTCGAAGTCAGCGCGCGCGATACCAAGCTCGGGCCCGAGGAAATCACACGTGATATTCCGAACCTGGGCGAAGAGGCGTTGAAGAACCTCGGCCTGGATGGTGTCATTCGCATCGGCGCGGAAGTCAAACCGGGTGACATCCTGGTCGGCAAGATTACGCCCAAGAGCGAGACGGAACTGGCGCCCGAAGAGCGCCTGCTGCGCGCCATCTTCGGCGAAAAGGCCGCCGACGTGAAGGACACGTCGCTGAAGGTCCCCTCGGGCACCTACGGCATCGTGATGGACGTCAAGGTCTCGGCCAAAAAAGAGTCGGAAAAGAACAGCGCGAAGGTCTCGCCGGGCGAAGCCAAAAAACACGCCAAACAGGTCGAGGAGGAGTACAAGAGCAAGACCGAGGAATTGCGCGAGCAGTTGACCGAGGCGTTGAGCAACATTCTGCTCGGCGAAAAAATCCCGCTCGACGTGGTGAACTCCGAGACCGGCGAAATCATCATCCCGGCGAACCGCAAGATCACCAAGACGCTGTTGCGCAAGCTGGCCCAGGTCTATGACCGCATCGAAATCGACCCCTCGCCCATCCGCAACAAGATCAACGAGATCATCGGCAGCTTCAAAAAGAAGTTCGACGATCTGCAAATGCAGCACGACGAGGAGATGGAGCGGGTCGAGGCGGGCGACGAAGTGGACACCGGCATTATCAAGTCGGTGAAGGTTTACATTGCTTCAAAACGCAAGCTCTCGGTCGGCGACAAGATGGCCGGTCGCCATGGCAATAAAGGCGTCGTGGCAAAGATCGTGGCGGAGGAAGACATGCCGTACCTGGCGGACGGAACGCCGGTGGACATTGTATTGAACCCGCTGGGTGTGCCCTCGCGCATGAACGTGGGCCAGGTGCTGGAGACGCACCTGGGTTGGGCGGCCCGACTGCTCGGCCTGCGTTTCGCCACACCGGTCTTCGACGGCATCAAAGAAAAAGAAATCCGCAATTATCTCAAGGAAGCGAAACTGCCGGACAACGGCAAGACGCACTTGTATGACGGCCGCACCGGCGAGCCGTTCGACCAGGAAATCGTGGTCGGCTACATCTACATGATGAAACTCGGCCACCTGGTGGCGGACAAGATTCACGCCCGCGCCGTCGGGCCCTATTCGCTGGTGACGCAGCAGCCGCTGGGCGGCAAGGCGCAATACGGCGGCCAGCGCTTCGGCGAGATGGAAGTCTGGGCCATGGAAGCCTACGGTGCCGCCTACACCTTGCAGGAATTGCTGACCGTCAAATCGGACGACGTGCAGGGTCGCACGCGCATTTACGAAAGCATTGTCAAGGGAGACAACGCGCTGGAGGCCGGTGTCCCCGAATCCTTCAACGTGCTGGTCAAGGAAATGCAATCGCTCGGATTGGACGTCAAAGTCGGTTACTCCAATCCGATCGAACAACAGGCGCAACAACCCTCGTCTGCGCTGGCTGCCCTCGGCTGAAAACTCTGAAAGCGTAACCGTCGCCAAATCTACAAAGACTATGATTAGCACCAAAGAATCCGCGCGCGAGTTGCTGGGACTGGAGACCGTCAACCTGGTGGATTACGTCGGCATCTGCGTCGCTTCGCCCGAAGCCATCCGCTCCTGGTCCAAAGGGGAGGTCAAGAACCCGGAGACCATCAACTACCGCACGTTCAAGCCGGAAAAAGGCGGCCTGTTCTGCGAACGCATTTTCGGCCCGGTCAAAGACTGGGAATGCTCCTGCGGCAAATACAAGCGGATCAAGCATCGGGGCGTCGTCTGCGACCGCTGCGGGGTGGAAGTGACGCTCTCGCGCGTGCGTCGCGAACGCATGGGCCACATCGAACTGGCCGTGCCGGTCTCGCATATCTGGTTTTTCAAGTGCATGCCCTCGCGCATCGGGCTGATGCTCGACATGACCGCGCGCAATCTCGAGCGCGTCATTTACTACGAGGATTACCTCGTCATCGAGCCGGGCAACACGCCGCTCAAACAACACCAGTTACTCAGCGAAATGGAATATCGCGAGGCGCGCCAGACCTACGGCCCGGAGGCGTTTGTGGCCAAGATGGGCGCCGAAGCCGTGCGCGAAGCCCTGACCAAGGTGGACCTCCACAAGCAGATCGAACAGTTACAGGTGGCGATGACGGAAACCAAGAGCAAACAGATCCGCAAAAAAATCGCCAAACGCATCAAGCTCTTCCAGGGTTTCCTCAGTTCCAAGAGCCGGCCCGAATGGATGATCCTCACCGTGCTGCCGGTGATCCCGCCCGACCTGCGCCCCCTGGTCCCGCTGGAAGGCGGCCGGTTTGCCACCTCCGACCTCAACGACCTCTACCGCCGCGTGATCAACCGCAACAACCGGTTGAAAAACCTGCTCCAACTCAAGACGCCCGAAGTGATCATCCGCAACGAAAAACGCATGCTCCAGGAGGCGGTGGACGCGCTGTTCGACAACGGCCGCCATGGCCGCGCGGTCACCGGCGCGGGCAATCGCCCCTTGAAATCGCTCAGCGACATGCTCAAGGGCAAGAGCGGCCGGTTCCGCCAGAACCTGCTGGGCAAACGCGTCGATTATTCCGGCCGTTCCGTCATCGTCATCGGCCCGGAATTGAAACTCAGCCAGTGCGGCTTGCCCAAGAAGATGGCGCTCGTTTTGTTCGAGCCGTTCATCATCCGCCGGTTGAAGGAGCTCGGTTACGTTCACACGGTGCGTTCGGCCAAGAAGATGATCGAACGCCAGTCGCCCGAAGTGTGGGACATTCTCGAGGAAGTGACCAAGGGCCATCCGGTGCTGCTCAATCGCGCCCCGACGCTGCACCGTCTGTCGGTGCAGGCCTTCGAACCGGTCCTCATCGAAGGCGAGGCGATCCGCATTCATCCGCTGGTCTGCACCGCTTACAACGCGGACTTCGACGGCGACCAGATGGCGGTGCACGTGCCGTTGTCGGTCGAGGCGCAATTGGAGGCGCGGCTGTTGATGATGGCGCCGTTGAACATTTTCAGCCCCTCGAGCGGCAGGCCGATCATGACGCCGACTCAGGACATTACGCTCGGTTGTTACTATCTGACGGCGGAGCCGCGCGCCACGCGCGATCCCAAACGTCGGCTGATGCTGTTTGGCTCAAAGAGCGAGGTCGTGTTCGCCCACATGGACGACACGGTCAAAACCCACGACCGGATCCTCCTGGCCAATCCGGACCTGGGCAAAAAGACCGTTTATGGCGACGCGACCCGGAAAGTCATCGAAACCACGGTCGGCCGGGTGATTTTCAGCGAAATCTGGCCGGAAGAGCTGGGCTTCCCGAACCGGGTCGTGGGCAAGGGCCAGCTCGGCGAGCTGATCTGGAACTGCTACAAGTTTTGCGGTCATGAAAAGACCGTGATCACGCTCGACCGGCTGAAGGAACTCGGCTTCTTCGAGGCCACCCGCGCGGGCGTCTCCATCGGCATCGACGATATGATCATTCCGAAGGAGAAAACCCAGGAGATCGAGACGGCGCAGAAACAGATTACCGAAGTCGAGAAACAGTATCGCAAGGGAGTCATCACTCCGGGCGAGCGCTACAACAAGATCATCGACATCTGGACCCATTGCACCGACCAGATTGCCAACGTCATGTTGAAGACGCTCGACAACAACCAGGGCAAACGGGAATACAATCCCGTCTGGCTCATGGTGGACTCGGGCGCGCGCGGCAACAAGGCGCAGGTGCGCCAGCTCGCCGGCGTGCGCGGTTTGATGGCCAAGCCCTCCGGCGACATCATCGAGAAGCCGATTCTCTCAAACTTCCGCGAGGGTCTCACGGTGCTCGAATACTTCATCTCCACGCACGGCGCCCGCAAAGGCCTGGCCGACACCGCCCTCAAGACCGCCGATTCGGGCTACATGACCCGCAAGCTGGTGGACGTGGCGCAGGACGTCATCATCCGCGAGGACGACTGCGGCACGAGCAACGGCATCTGGGTGCAGCCCATTTACGAAGGCGAAGACGAAGTGGTCAAGCTGAGCGAGCGGCTGGTCGGCCGCTTTGGCTGCGATGACATGGTTGACCCGCGAGAATCGAAGAAGAAGCTGATCAAAGCCAACGAAGAGATCGACGAGGTCAAGGCGAAGGAGATTGAAAAGGCCGGCATCGAAAAGGTGCGCATCCGTTCGGTGCTCACCTGCGAAAGCAAACATGGCGTCTGCATCGCCTGCTACGGCCGCAACCTGGCCACCGGCGGCCTCGTCAAGCTCGGCGAAGCCGTCGGCATCATCGCCGCGCAATCCATCGGCGAACCAGGCACCCAGTTGACCATGCGGACGTTCCACATCGGCGGCACCGCCTCGCAGGTGTTCAAGCAGCCGCAGATCAAGGCGAAATTCGAAGGCGCCGTGCGTTACAACGATCTGCGCCTCGTCGAACTGGAGGACGGCAACAATATCGTGTTGAACAAAAACGGGTCGATCTCCGTGCTGGCCGACGACGGCCGGGAACTCGAAGCGCACAATGTCGTCATCGGTTCGGTGATCTCGATCGCCGACGGCGGCAAGGTCAAGAAGGGCGAGACCTTCGTCCAATGGGACCCCTACAACGTGCCGATTCTGTCGGAAAAGGCCGGGCGCATCAAATTCCACGACATCATCGAAGGGGTGACGATGAAACAGGAGATGGATGAAACCACCAGCCAGGAAGCCATGGTCATCATCGAGCACAAGGAGGATTTGCATCCGCAGATCATCATCACGGACGAGAAGGGCGAAGTGGTGGCCAATTATCCCATTCCCTCCGCCGCGCACATTGTAGTCAACGAAGGCGACAAGATCGTGGCCGGCACGCTGCTGGCGAAGACGCCGCGCAAAACCTCCAAGACCAAGGACATCACCGGCGGTCTGCCGCGCGTGGCGGAGTTGTTCGAGGCGCGCCGCCCCAAGGACGCCGCCGAGATATCGAAGATTGACGGCGTGGTCGATTTCGGCCCGAGCGTGCGTGGCAAACGCTGCGTCCTCATCAAAGACCCGCAAACCGGCGTGGAAGAGGAACACCTCATTCCGATCGGCAAGCACGTCATCGTTTTCAAAGGCGATTACGTGAAGAAAGGCCAGCAGTTGACCGAAGGCCCGATCGTACCGCACGAAATTCTCGATGTCTGCGGTCCGCAGGAATTGCAGGAGCACCTGGTCAACGAAGTGCAGGAAGTCTATCGCCTCCAGGGCGTGACCATCAACGACAAGCACATTGAAATTATCGTCCGCCAGATGCTGCGCAAGGTGCGCATTACCGAACCGGGCGACACGACGTTCCTCTGGGGCGAACAGATCGACAAGATCGCGTTCGAGAATGAGAATGAGCGCGTCGAAAAAATGGGCGGCAAACCGGCGGAAGCCCAGCCGGTGCTGCTCGGCATCACCAAGGCGTCGCTCGAAACCGAGAGCTTCCTCAGCGCCGCGTCGTTCCAGGACACGACGCGCGTGCTCACCGAGGCCGCCAGCATGGGCAAGGTCGATTACCTGCGGGGCTTCAAGGAAAATGTCATCATGGGCCACATCATCCCCGCGGGCACCGGTTTCGATCTGCACCGCAAAGTGGCGCTGAAACCGCTGGTGGAACCGCTGCCGGCCGAAGAACCGACGCCGCTGGCGACCGAGCCGCTGGCCAGTTAGCCGGAAAGAAACCGGCCCGGCCAGGGCGCGTTCAAGAACGTGAGCAATCAGGGGCGGGGACGGCTCGTCCCCGCGAAACTGCTTGCGGTGGACAAAATCCGGGGACGAGGCCGTCCCCGCCCCATTCTTGAACGCGCCCTGCCGGCCCGGCCAACAAGTTCAAATACTTGTTGCAACGGAAAAGTCCTTTGGTATTATCCGCACTCCGTTTCCCCAGAGGGCGCGGGAAACGGCGATAACGGGCCATTTGCAGATGCCGACAATCAATCAACTCGTCCGTCGAGGACGCAACAAATTGAAGTTTAAGTCCAAGTCGCCAGCCTTGGAAGGGGCGCCGTATCGCCGCGGCGTCTGCCTGCAGGTGATGACGCGCACGCCCAAGAAACCGAACTCGGCGATGCGCAAAGTGGCGAAGGTCCGTCTGACGAACGGCTACGAAGTCATCGCCTATATTCCCGATGAGGGACACAATTTGCAGGAACACTCGATTGTGCTGGTGCGCGGCGGACGCGTGAAGGACCTGCCGGGCGTGCGCTATCACATCGTGCGCGGCACGCTCGACGCCGCCGGCGTCGAAAAGCGGCGCGTCAGCCGCTCGAAGTACGGTGTCAAGCGGCCGAAGGAAGGCAAGCCGGCCGCCGGCGCAACCGCCGCCGCGGCTCCGGCCGCCGCCAAGTAACAAAACGATTTAACGGTTCAACGATTTTAACGAAGCAATGTCTCGACGTCGTCAAGCAGATAAACGGGCGTTGGTGGAAGATTCCAAATTCCACAGCACGCTGGTTTCGCGTCTGGTCAACACCGTCATGGTGTGCGGCAAGAAGAGCCTGGCCCAGCGCATCGTCTATCGCGCGTTCGATCAGATCGCCGAGAAGAATCCGAGCGCCAACCCGATGGAAATCCTGCAGCGCGCGGTGGACAACATCAAACCGCGTCTGGAAGTCAAGGCCCGCCGGGTCGGGGGTGCGACGTATCAGGTGCCGATGGAAGTGCCGGGCGACCGGCAACTCTCGCTGGCCATGCGCTGGCTGGTCGATCTGGCCGACGCGCGCAAAGGCATCCCCATGAAAGAAGCGCTGGCGGCGGAGATCCTGGACGCCTATCAAGGCCAGGGCAACGCCATTCGCAAGCGCGATGAGGTGCACAAGATGGCGCAGGCGAACAAGGCCTTTGCCCATTTTCGCTGGTAGATAACCCTGGAACAGAACGCGCCCCGAAGGCCGAAGTATATCGGGGCGTTTTTATTCTCCGAAATTTGAGATGGAAGCCGTAATGGACAAACCGAAATCAGTGAACTCGCCGAAACGGCAGTACACGATGGAGTGCACGCGCAACATCGGGATCGCGGCGCACATCGATGCCGGCAAAACGACGACCACCGAGCGCATTCTCTTTTACACCGGTCTGATCCACAAGATTGGCGACGTGGATGACGGCAATACCGTGACCGACTGGATGGAGCAGGAGCGGGAGCGCGGCATCACCATCACCTCCGCCGCGGTGACCTGCTTCTGGACCCAGAAGAAGGAGGAGGGATTGGCCAAGTCCTTCGCCGGAATCGCTCAGCGCGTCAACATTATTGATACGCCCGGCCACGTGGATTTCACCGCCGAGGTCGAGCGTTCCATGCGCGTGCTGGACGGCGCGGTCGCCGTTTTCTGCGGCGTCGCCGGCGTGCAACCGCAATCCGAAACGGTCTGGCGCCAGGCCACCAAATACAAGGTCCCGCGCATCGCCTTCGTGAACAAAATGGACCGGACCGGCGCGAATTTCGAGAACGCGCTGAACGACATGCGGAAAAAACTCGGGGCTTACGCCTACCCGATCTACCTCCCCATTGGCGCGGAAGATAAATTTGAAGGTGTCATCGACGTCGTGAACCAGAAGGCCATCGTCTGGGGGGCCGGTGATGTCGTCAACGAAGGCCTCAAATACGAGGTGCAGGAGATCCCCGGTCCCTTGAAAGAGAAGGCCAGAGCCGCGCTCACCGAACTCATCGACGCCGTTTCCAACAAGGACGACACGATTGCCGAGTTGGTCATCGAGGAAAAGCCGATCGAGCCGCTGGTGCTCAAGGCGGCCATCCGCCGGCTGACCTGCAGGATCGAGCTGGTCCCCGTGCTCTGCGGTTCGGCGTTCAAGAAAAAGGGCGTGCAACCCTTGATTGATTCCGTGGTGGACTATCTTCCCAGCCCGCTGGACGTGCCGCCCGCCGAAGGCCATGAACCGGGTACCGAAAACATCGTCACGGTCGAGCCCAGCGACAACCACAAGTTTTGTTCGCTCGCGTTCAAGCTGTGGACTGACACCTATGCCGGCAAGCTGGTTTTCTTCCGCGTCTATTCCGGCCAGCTCAAAAAGGGCGACACGATTTACAATCCGCGCAGCCGCAAGCGCGAGCGCGTCAGCCGCTTGATGATCATTCAGGGCAGCGAGCGCAAGGATGTCGAACAAGTGTTCTCGGGCGACATCGCGGCGCTGGTCGGGCTGCGCAACATCTGGACCGGCGACACGCTGTGCGACGAAGACTTTGAGGTGGCGCTCGAACCACCCACCTTCCCCGAGCCGGTCATCAGCATGGCGGTCGAGCCCAAGACCCGGGCCGACCGCGACAAGATGGGCGAAGGCCTGCAGCGTCTGGCGGAAGAAGACCCGACCTTCCGTTGCTTCACCAACGAAGAGACCGGTCAGCTCATCATCGCCGGCATGGGCGAGTTGCACCTGGAAATCATCCGCGACCGGCTGTTCCGCGAGTTCAAAGTGGATGCCAGCGCGGGCGCGCCGCAGATTGCCTACCGCGAAACGATCACCAAACCCGCCGAAGGCGAGGGCAAGTTCATCCGACAATCCGGCGGGCGCGGCCAGTACGGGCACGCCGTCATCGAGATTCAGCCGAACGAAAAGGGCAAGGGCGTCGAGATCGAGAATAAGATCGTCGGCGGCGCGATTCCCAGGGAGTATATTCCCGCGGTCATCGACGGCATTGAAGAAGCGATTCGGGGCGGTGTCTATGCCGGCTACCAGGTGATCGATATCAAGGCGCAGATCGTGGACGGCACATTCCACGAAGTGGACTCGAACGAGCTGGCGTTCAAGATGGCGGGCATCTTTGCGCTCAAGGACGCGTTCAAGAAAGCCAACCCGATCCTGCTGGAGCCGATCATGAAAGTCGAAGTCACCACGCCGGACGAGTATCAGGGTGATTTGCTGGGTGATATCAACCGCCGCCGTGGCACCATCACCGGCATCGAGGCGAAGGGCGGCCAGACCATCCTGAACGCCGAGGTGCCGCTGGCGGAGATGTTCGGGTACGCCACCGCCATTCGTTCGTTGTCGAAGGGCCGGGCTTCTTATTCCATGGAGCCGCTCACCTTCGAGCAGGTGCCCAACAGTATCCTGGCAACCATTTTGGATAGCGGCAAAAACAAACCGCCGCTCCGCAGTTAAAAGAAAACTTGGTTACTTGTTCTTTTTATGGCTGGACAACGCATTCGCATTCGACTGAAGGCTTACGACCACCGGGTCATCGATCAGTCGGCCCATGAAATCGTGGAGACGGTCAAGCGCACCGGCGCGCGCGTGGCCGGTCCCATTCCGCT